>Ga0316604_10000723_pt1 | contig 35610 bp, 36 predicted proteins | sample OWC_soil_day20_C_FD_207650 | JGI IMG/M metagenome (GOLD analysis project Ga0316604, IMG submission 207650) | Wetland soil microbial communities from Old Woman Creek delta, Ohio, United States - OWC_soil_day20_CT | ecosystem: Environmental > Terrestrial > Soil > Wetlands | place: USA: Ohio... | reverse complement strand
ACGGTCGCGGCGATGAAGCAGATCGCCAAGAAGATCGGCATCATCGACGACATCGCCTACCAGACCAACCTTTTGGCGCTCAACGCGGCGATCGAGGCGGCGCGCGCCGGAGAACACGGCAAGGGCTTCGCCGTGGTCGCCGCCGAAGTGCGCAAGCTGGCCGAGCGCAGCCAGGTCGCGGCGCAGGAAATCGGCCAGTTGGCCGGCAACAGCGTCGGACTTGCCGAACGAGCAGGCAAACTGCTCGACGAGATTGTCCCGGCGACGCGCAAGACCGCCGATCTGGTGCAGGAAATCACCGCCGCCTCGCAGGAGCAAACGGTCGGCGTCGACCAGGTCAACACCGCGATCAGTCAGTTGAGCCAGATCACCCAGCAGAACGCCTCGGCGTCCGAGGAGCTCGCTGCCACCGCCGAGGAGATGAGCGGCCAGGCCGGCGCACTCCAGGAACTGATGGGCTTCTTTACGTTGGCAGCCAGCGGCCAAACTCGTCACTCGGCGCCGCCCCCCGCGACGAACAAATCCAGACAGGCCAAAACGCCGCTACACAGTGCCTCGTTCAGTACCGCGACAAAAAAGGGCGGCGGATTTAACGAAGACGACTTCACCCGGTTCTGAGCAAACGGAGGCGTAATGGAAGCGACGCAAACACAACTGGCCAAGCCGCGCGAACGCAATGCGGCGACGATCAGGAATGAGATAGCGGAGGAGGTCGGGGAACAGCACCAATACCTCACCTTTCTGCTGGCCGATGAAATGTTCGCCATCGGCATCCTGTCGATCCGGGAAATCATCGAGTACGGTGCCGTCACCGACGTTCCGATGACGCCGCCGTTCATCCGCGGCGTCCTCAACCTGCGCGGCGCGGTGGTGCCGGTGGTCGATCTGGCGCGGCGCTTCGGGCGGCCAGCGCAGCAGAACAGCAAGCGCACCTGCATCGTCATCGTCGAAATCGAAGCGGCCAACGGCAATCAGCAGATGGGCGTGGTCGTCGATGCGGTGAGCGAGGTCCTGGAAATCCCCTGCAGCGAGATCGAGCCGCCGCCGGAATTCGGCGCGCGAATTCGCAACGACTTCATCAAGGGAATGGGCAAGATCAACGGCAAGTTTGTCATCGTTCTCGACCTGAACCGCGTGATGTCGATCGAAGAGGTGGCCGTCGTCGCCAAACTGGGACGAATGGAATCGCCGCCATCGACCGACTGACGGTGCCTGATGACATGTCGCCTCCCCTGCCGGCTTGAACCGCCATGGCCTATCGAAGACTCTCAGCCCGGGAAATCGAGCAGCGCGCACGCAATATCCACCCCGGCAGTTGGGCGATCGGCGCGACCCAGCCGCTGTCGACGCTGCTCGGCTCCTGCGTCGCGGTCTGCCTGTTCGACCCGCTGTCGCGAATCGGCGGCTTGAATCATTTCATGCTGCCGTCGATCGGGCGCCGCAGCGACGCGGCCGACTCGCTGCTGGGCGGAGACCGGGCCATGGCGGCGCTGCTTGACGCCTTGCTGCAACGAGGTGCCAAGCGCGCCCAGTTGCAGGCCAAGGCTTTTGGCGGCGGACGGATTCTCACCACCTGCGGGCCGGCGCTGGACATCGGCCTGCGCAATGCGACCTTCGCCAAGGAATGGCTGAACGGCGAAGGCATTCCCTTGTCGGCCTCGGACCTGCTGGGCCCCTGGTCGCGCAAGATTCTATTCCTTCCCCATACCGGCGACGCGCTGTGCCGTCGCTTGCCCACCACCATGGCGACGGCCGCCGTGATCGAACGCGAAGAAGCTGCCTATGCCAAGGCTCTGGGTGACGTGAACACCGCGTCCGAAAACAGAATCGAGCTTGCCTGATGGTCGAACCGGCTCCCATTTCCGATCAGGAATTCGCGCTGTTCCAGCGTCTGATTTACAAGATCGCCGGAATCAGTTTGAGCGATTCCAAGAAGATCCTGCTGGTCGGCCGCCTGTCGCGCCGCCTTCGCGAATACGACTTCGCGACGTTCTCGCAATATTACCGAATACTGGCGAGCGGCGAGCACCCCGCAGAGGTGCAGGTGATGGTCGACCTGTTGACTACCAACGAAACGTATTTTTTCCGCGAGCCGCAGCACTTCGCTTTCCTGCGCGACGAAATCATCGGCAAGCGCAGCAACGTCTCGTCGTCCTTCCGCGTCTGGAGCGCAGCCAGTTCGAGCGGCGAGGAGTGCTATACGCTGGCGATGGTGCTCGCCGAAAACCTGCCGAACACGCCATGGGAGATCGTCGGCTCGGACATCAGCACGCGGGTGCTTGAAAAGGCGGCGACCGGCCATTACTCGCTCGATCGGACCGACGGGATTCCGCCTGGCTACATGGCCAAGTACTGCCTCAAAGGCGTTCGTTCGCACGCCGGGAGTTTCCTGATTGCCCCGGAGCTGCGCAAGAAAACGAGTTTTCTGCAGATCAATCTGATGAATCCGGTCAAAGCCAATATCGGCGAGTTCGACGTCATTTTTCTGCGCAACGTGATGATCTACTTCGACCAGCCCACCAAGGCGCTGGTGATTCGCAACCTGCTGCCACGACTCAAATCCCGCGGCCACCTGATCATCGGGCACGCGGAGACGCTCAGTGGAATTTGCGATGAGCTCGAAGCCGTGCGCCCGACGATCTATCGCAAGCCATGAAGACCTGTTCTGTTGCACCGCCGAGGCCAACTTCGCCCCCCGGGCCGTTTTGATTCGTGTGCTGATCGATAAAATCCTGAGACGAGAATAGAAAATGGTTTCGACTGTTCTGCAAAGGCATTCGCTCAAAACGCGAATCACCATCGCCACGCTGCTCATCTTTCTGGCCGGCATCTGGTCGCTGTCGTATTACGCGACGCGAATTCTGCGCGAGGACATGGAGCGCCTGCTCGGCGAACAGCAGCTTTCAGCGGTGTCAATGCTCGCCGAACAGATCAAGCGCGAGCTGGAGCATCGGCTCGAGACGCTCAAGGTGGTCGCCGCGTTGTCGGGACCAGCGCTGCAGGCCGGACCCACCGCGATGCAGCTCTTTCTCCAACAGCGCCCTCATTTACAGGTCCCGTTCAACGGCGGCACCTTCGCCACTGCGACCGACGGCACGGCGATCGCCGTGCTACCTGCCTCATCGAAGTTGCTCGGAATGAATTACGGCGACAGGGATTACCTGGTCAGCGCGCTGCGCGACGGAAAAGCGACAGTCGGCCGTCCGCTGATGGGCAAAGACTCGCGAGGTCCGGCCTTCGTCATGGCGGTGCCGATTCGCAACCAGCAAGGCATGGTCATCGGTGCCTTGGCGGGAGTGACGCATCTTGGTGAATCGAGTTTTCTCGATCAAGTCAGCCAAAGTCGGTACGGAAAAAATGGGGGCTATCTTCTTGTTGCGGCAGAGCAGCGAACGATCATCACTGCCTCAGACCCGGATCATGAACTCGAAACGTTCGCTACGCGGGGCAGCAACGCCTTGTTTGAGCGCTTCGTTGGCGACGGAGAGGGATCGGGAGTGGCGACCGATCCACGGGGCGTCGAAATGCTCTATTCGGTAAAAAATATCCCGCTCGCAGCTTGGCGCGCCGTCGTTTTTCTGCCCACCGCCGAGGTCTTCGCCCCGATACGCGACCTGCAGCAACGCATGCGGCTTGCGGCGCTGGTGCTGACCTTGCTGGCCGGAGGGCTGGTGTGGTGGATGTTGAGACGTCAACTTCTGCCTCTACAGCTTACCGCGACGACGCTGGCGATGCTCTCCGAAAGCGGCCAGCCGCTCCAATTGCTGCCGGTCGCCAGGCCGGATGAGATCGGCCAACTGATCGGCGCCTTCAACGGTCTGCTTAGCGAACGCAAACGCTCGGAGGAAGCGATCCGCATCAGCGAAGCAAAATTGAGGCGCGCCGAACTCGGCTCAAAATCGGGCCATTGGGAGCTCCACCTCGATTCGCGGACGGTGATCGGCTCCGCAGGCGCCATCAGGCTGGCCGGCATCGACAGTGTCAGATCGGACGCGGCGGCGATCAGGGACACCATCCTGCCAGAGTATCGCCCGATACACGATGTCGCGCTCAAGCGCCTGATCGAAAACGGCGAGCCCTACGATGTCGAGTTGAAGATCAGGACGGCCGATGACGGGCAAATCAAGGATGTCCATTCGATCGCCGAGTTCGACCAGAAAAAGCGGATTGTCTTCGGCATTACGCAGGACATTGTCGCGCACAAGCAAAGCGAAGCCCGCCTGCAACTCGCTGCCAATGTGTTTACCCATGTCCGCGAGGGAATCATGGTCACCGACGCCGGCGGACTGATCGTCGAGGTCAATGACGCCTTCTCGCGAATTAGCGGCTTTAGCCGCCAAGACGCCGTCGGTCGAAATCCGCGAATTCTGAAATCGGGGCGGCAAGCACCAGAGTTTTACCGAACCATGTGGCAATCAATCGCCGAACAGGGCTATTGGACAGGCGAACTATGGAATCGACGCCAGAGCGGCGAGTTGTATCTCGAACGGCTGACGGTCAGCGCTGTTCGCGATGCCGTCGGCAAGACGCAGAACTATGTCGGCTTGTTTACCGACGTCACCGACGAAAAAGCACACCAGAAACAGCTTGAGCGGGTCGCCCATTACGATTCGCTGACCAACCTGCCCAATCGCGTCCTGCTCGCCGACCGTCTGCAGCAGGCCATCGCCCAGTGCCATCGAAACGGCCAAGCGCTGGCGGTCGCCTATCTCGATCTCGACGATTTCAAGGCGGTCAACGATCAATACGGCCACGGCAGCGGCGACGAGTTGCTGGTCGCCGTCGCGCAGGCCATGCGCGATGCGCTGCGCGATGGTGATACGCTGGCGCGAATTGGCGGCGACGAGTTCGTCGCGGTGCTGACCGATCTCGATAAAGCCCACGGTTGCCAGCCGGCGCTCGAGCGCCTGTTGCTCGCCGCCACCGCGCCGGTCAGTATCGGCAGCGCATCGATACAGGTTTCGGTGAGCATTGGCGTCACGCTCTACCCGCAGGACGGCGCCGATGCCGATCTGCTGTTGCGCCACGCCGACCAGGCGTTGTACCTGGCCAAGCAGGCCGGCAAGAACCGCTACCACCAATTCGATGTCGCCGAGGATGTGGCGGCAAGCACGCAACGCGGTGAACTGCAGCAGCTTGCCATGGCGCTTGAGCGGCGCGAGCTGCTGCTTCATTTCCAACCCAAGGTCAACATGCGGACCGGCGCGGTGATCGGCGCCGAGGCGCTGATCCGCTGGCAGCATCCCGAACGCGGCCTGCTGCCGCCCGGCGCCTTCCTGCCGCTGGCTGAAAACCATCCGCTGGCGGTCGACATCGGCGAGTGGGTGATCGCTAGCGCACTGGACCAGATTGAATCCTGGCATGCGCTTGGACTCGACATCCCGATTAGCGTCAATGTCGGCGCCCGCCAGCTGCAGCAGGAGGATTTCGTCGACCGGTTACGCCAGATGCTGGCCGCGCACCCGACGGTTCGGCCAGGCGAACTGGAGATGGAAGTACTCGAATCGAGCGCGCTCAACGACCTGGTTTGGGTATCTCAGGTGATTCGCGATTGTCGGGCCATCGGGATCAATTTCGCGCTCGATGACTTCGGCACCGGCTATTCGTCGCTGACTTACCTCAAGCGCCTGCCCGTCGCCACGCTCAAGATAGACCAGAGCTTTATCCGCGACATGCTCGACGATCCAGATGACCTGGCCATTCTCGAGGGGATCATCGGCCTGGCGAGCGCCTTTCGCCGCAAAGTGATCGCCGAAGGCGTGGAGACCGTCGAGCACGGCGAGATGCTGCTCAGGCTCGGTTGCGAACTGGCACAGGGCTACGGTATCGCCAGGCCGATGCCCGCCGCCCGGTTTCCTGGCTGGGCCAGGACCTGGCGGCCCGACATGGCGTGGTCAAACCGCGCGCCAATCGATCGCGACGACCTGCCCTTGCTCTTTGCCGGAGTCGAGCATCGCGCCTGGGTGAGCGCGATGGAGGACTATTTCCAGGACGATACCAGCGCCTCGCTGCCGCCGGCGATCGACCAGTGCCGCTTTGGCACCTGGCTCAAGACCAAAGGCCTGGCGCGCTACGCCGAGCAGCCCGATTTTCAGGTCGCCGAACGCCTGTACCAACGGACGCAGGCGCTGGTGGCGCAATTGTGCGAACTGCGGGACCAGGGACGCCAGCCCGAAGTCTTGAGCCGACTCGGCGAACTCCATCTCCTGGAAAACGCCTTGCTCTCTCACTTGAAGTCACTGCAAGGCGAACAGCCACTCGAATCGCTGTACGCCGGGTAGAGTACAACATCGCGCAAAGACGCAGGGCCAACCTGATCGAGCACGCTGAGCGCTGCGGGGCTTCGCATTCGTGCCACCAGCCGAAAACCGGGTGCCGTATAATCTTTTGGCCTGTTGGCGAGGCGCGGCGTAATCGACGGAGATTGACTTGAAAGCTATCCACCTCGAGACCTTTGGGCGGCGAACATTTGTCGAGCCCCTGCTTTTCATGCTGTTGTGCTTTTTCGCGGCGATCGACGCCTGGGCGCTGCCCGCTGGTTTTGTCTATCTCGATGAGGCCGCCCCTGAAGTGATCGTCAACGCCCGTTATGCGGGCAGCGACAATTTCGTCGGCGCACCGGTCGATGGCTACCTCGTCCCGCGCGTCGTACTCACCACGCCAGCGGCCACGGCCTTACGTCAGGTTGCCAAGACGCTCGCACCATTCGGACTCGGCCTCAAGGTGTTCGACGGCTACCGGCCGCAAACAGCGGTCAACCACTTCATGCGCTGGGCAACCGACCTGCAGGACACGCGCACCAAGGAAGCGCACTATCCACGGGTGGCCAAGAAGAATCTGTTTCAGGAAGGGTACATCGCCGAGAAATCGGGTCACTCCCGCGGCAGCACCGTCGATCTCACGCTCGTCAACCTGGCTGACGGCAACGAATTGGCGATGGGCACGCCGTTCGATTTCTTCGGCCCCGAGTCCTGGCCCGACTATCGGCAACTCGATGCGCAGACTCGCGCCAACCGCGCCCTGCTGCAACAGGTGATGCTGCGCGGCGGTTTCCGCGCACTAGCGCAGGAATGGTGGCATTTCACGCTCGACCAGGAGCCCTGGCCTGAGCGCTACTTCGATTTTCCGATCGAGTAGCGGTCATTTGGCAGCGAGTTCGCACAACAAAAAAGGTGGGGACTCGGGGTCGCCACCTTTTCGTGCTGTTTAGGGCGCTTCTTGGTGACGCTTATTCAAGCCCCCATAGCACGTGTCATCCACCACCAAGTACGAGGTTGGGGAACCACAGCACGATGCCGGGGAAAAGCGCCAGCATCAGGGTGAACGCCATCATCATGAACAGGAAAGGCATTGTCACCTTGCACAGATAGCCCATCGGGTAACCCGTGATGCCTTGAATGATCGACAGATTGAACGCCACCGGCGGAGTGATCTGCGCCATCTCGACCACCAGCACCATGAAGATGCCATACCAGACCTTGTCGAAGCCGGCGGCGGTGATCAGCGGCAAGACCACCGGCAGCGTCGTGGCGATCATCGAAAAGCCTTCCATGAACATACCCAGAATGACGTACATCAGCATCAGCATGATGATCAGGCCAAACGGCGGCAGATTGATGTCGGTCACGAACTGGGTGACCGCCCCAGGAACACCGAGCACCGCGGTCGCGCTGCCCAGAATCGTCGCGCCGACAATGATCATCCCCATCATGCTGCACGACTGAACGGTGCCGAGAGAAACAGCGCGAATGGTCTCCCAGGTCACCGAGCCCTGCTTCTTCGCCACGCCAAAGGCGCCGAGCACCCCGAGCGCGGCCGCCTCGGTCGGCGTCGCGACCCCGGCGTACATCGAGCCGATCACGCAGATAATCAGGAACATCGCCGGCGCCAGCTCTTTCAGTGCGGCGATGCGCGCTGAAAAAGGCAGATGACGCAAATTGCGCTCCGCATCCGGTATCAACTCCGGCCGGCGCCACGTAATGAACATGATCATTCCCATGAAGCACGCCGCCAGCAAAATCCCCGGAATCCAGCCGGCGGTGAACAAGCGCAGCACAGACTCTTCAGCCAATACACCGTAGATGATCATCACCGTACTGGGCGGAATCAAAAAACCGAGCGTACCGGCCCCCGCCAAACTGCCGATAATGACGTCGTCGCCATAACCGCGGCGTTTGAGTTCGGACAAAGTCATCTTGCCGACCACCTGCGTGGTCGCCGCCGAAGACCCCGAGATCGAAGCGAAGATTGAGCAGGCCAGCACATTCACATGCAACAGACGCCCCGGCAACAGGCCCGCCCAAGGCGCCAGACCGTTGAACAAGGTTCGCGACAGATTGGTGCGAAACAGGAACTCGCCCATCATGATGAACAAAGGAAGGGCAACCAGGTCCGCATTCGACAGGATGTTGAATGAATGCTGGGCAACCAATTTACCCGTTGGAATGTCGGTAAAAATCCCGAGCAGAACCATAGCCGTCGCCGCCAACGAAATACCGATACCCACGCCGCAGCCAAGGAAGCCGAACAAGGCGACAAACATGGTGATGAAAATTGCACTCATTGGTAGTTCCCTTACTCGGAGGCCGAAGCCACTTTGAACGACTCGTTGACCAGCGGCTTGTTCAGTACGGCGGCGATCACCCGCATAATGCTTTGCAAGGCGTAAACCGTCGTTCCGAGGGCCAGCGTGAACTGCGGAACCCACAACGGCGTCAGGCTTCCGCCAGAGACCTGGCCGGAACTGAACGAATCGGCAGCAAACAGCGCCAGGCTCACCGCCAGGAAGGACACAAAGGCAGCGCCAATCGTTGACGCCACGATTTCCAGCGGCCGCTCGAAGCGCCCGCCGAAAGAGCGCATGACGATTTCGACCCGAATCTGCATCCCGGCACGCATCGTCAGCGCGCCGCCCAGCATGAAGGCAGTGCCCATCAAGTAGGCACTGTATTCCCAGCCCACCGCAATATCGCTCGGAAAAGCGTGACTGACTTTGGAGAGCAACCCGAGGGCCACTTGCCCGAGAGTCAATAAGGTCAACCCGCCCAGACAACTGGCGGCGACGTAAGCCGATACCAGCGATATCCGGTCGATGACTCTTTGCAAAACCTCAACCGGGCCGTTGTGGTCCGGTTGCGCGCCGAGTTCCAGGCTCATGCTCACTTCCTTCCGGTGGCGTCGAGGTAGCTCTTGATCAGCGGTGCTGCGGCCGGCGCACGCTTCAGGTACTCGTCGAGCAGTGGAGCGGCTTGTTTGCGCATATCGGCCATCATCGCAGGGCTGACCGGCGCCACTTCCATGCCGTTGGCGGTAAGCTTCTTCAGGCTCTCGACGTCAGCATTGGCGGATACCGCCCAGAATTCGGGTTCCAGCCTGAGCGCAATCGCTTCGATGGTCTTCTGATGATTGGCGGGAATCTTCTTCCAGGTGTTCAGGTTGATGTTGACCATATTGGTCGACCAGGTATGGTTGGTCGGATAAACGTATTTCATGAATTCCCAGAACTTGGCATCGACACCGGTCGTCGCCGAGGTCGCCACCCCGTCAACCCGACCTGAAGCTAGCGCCGGGATCAACTCGCCGAAAGGAATCATCACGCCGGCCATGCCGATCGAAGTCACCGTATCGACCGTCATCTTGTCGGCACCGCGAATTTTGATGTTCTTGAGCCCCTCAAGCTTGTCCGTCTTCGTTTTCAGGAACAGGTACTGGCCGGGCGACGGCACCATGTAGAGAATTTTCTGGTTGTACTTGGCCGCGGCAATCTTCTCCAGTTCGGGGCGGGCAAATTTGTGCAGCGCTTTGAGGTCGGCCTGCGAACTTACCAGGAAAGGCACGCCCTCTATACCGAACAGCGGCTCATCCCCGATCTGCTGGCTTAACAGGATGTCAGCCATCGGCACCATGCCGTCACGAACGGCGCGCATCTGTTCCGGCCCCTTGAAACCCAGCGAGCCGCCGGCGCGGATATTGATGACGACTTCGCCCTTGGTTTCCTTGGCGACTTCATCGGCAAAACGCTTGGCGTTCTGAACCATGAAGTTGCCATCGGGCAAAACATCGGCCAGATTGATCTGGATCGTTTCAGCCAGGGCCGGCGAGCACATCATGATGGCCGCAGCACCTGCGCAGACGGTGGAAATGAAAGTACGTCGAGTTGCCTTCATGGTCATTCTCCTTGATGATCGATTATGGATTCGGAAAAGCCGTACCGGATGACGAGATCGTTTTGCCTCCCCTAAGGCTCGGAACAAATCGTATGCGCCTTACTTCGTCATGGAAAAGACGCTTTTCGTCTGGCTGTATAAGCTTATGCAATGCTTGTTCGCACCGACAGAAAACGCCCTTGCATAGTGCAAGCGATCATGAGCCTTACAAGCTACAACATACTGACCAATACCAGAAATAACAATGGCTTATTCCTTCACACGGCGATTCAAGCAGTCGACCATGGTGCATGCGCCGCACCTTTTGTGATCAAGTGCATGGATATGAAAATTGTCGGGAAAAATGCCGCCATTGCCGCACATAAGCCGAAAAAAAACCCTGTCCGAAAACAGGGTCAAGCCCATCTACTACAGGAAAATCAGTTATTGCATCGCGCTTCGAGCGCATTGACAAACGACAGGTCCCAGCGTTTTTCCAGGATCGCCTGAATCGTCGCCTCTTCCTTGACCAGTTGCGCTTGCGCCTTGGCGATCAAGCCCTCTGCCTCTTCCGGAGCGAACGCTAGGAGGCCATCCTCATCGCCGATGACGATGTCGCCCGGCATCACGGTCATACCGCCGATAGAGACCGGGACGTTGATCTCGCCGGGGCCATCTTTGTACGGACCGCGGTGGATATGGCCACGGGCGAAGAGCGGGAAATCCCGCTGGCGGATCTCCGCAACATCGCGAATCGCGCCATCGACCACCAGCCCGGCCAAACCAATCTCGCGAGCATGCAGCGACATGATTCCGCCAAGCAGCGCCTGGCTGGTATCGCCGCCGCCGTCAATCACCATCACATCGCCCGGACGGCAATACTGATAAGCGCGCAAGATTGCCAGGTTGTCGCCACGGCGAACGCGCACGGTAACGGCCGTTCCTGCCATTGTTCCGGTGCTGCAGTCGTACTTCTTGAGCTCGCCGGTACCGACGATACGATGTAGCTGATCGCTGATCAGCGCGACCTGGATGGTGCGCAAGACGTCAATGAGGGCCGGTATGGCCTGCGCTGCGGATGGGTTCTTACGTGCGCCAGTCGACATGGTTTTTTCCTTTAGGTTTGATTCTTTTGATAGAGATCGGCGCTCAGACCGGCTCGGGTTTGACCGTCGTCAGGCCAGCTGCCACTTGCAGCGTCGGCAGAATTTCCATATTGGAAATATTCACGGCAATCGGCGCAGCGACGGCAAAAGCGATGGCATCGGCGATGTCCGACGCCAGTGGCAATTCAAAGCCATCGATGAACTGCGCACGCGCGGTCGTTGCATCGGTGCCGTTGACGTGCGCAAAGATGTCGGTGGCGACGCGACCGGGACAGATTTCAGTGACGCGCACGCGTTTGCCAATCGCATCGACGCGCAACTGCCGCGACAGCATGTGCATCGCCGCTTTGGTGGTGTGGTAGAGCGTGTTGCTGCCAACGAAGTTGTAGATCGCGGCAATCGACGTAATGTTGATGATGTGGCCACGGTCGCGCTTGAGCATTCCCGGCATGATCAGACGCACGAGATGCATGGCCGATTGCAGGTTGACGCCGATTTCAGCGTCGATTTGCTCAGCTTCGGCGCTGACGATCGAGCCCGGGAAATTGATTCCGGCGCAGTTGACCAGGATGTCGAACTGCACTTCCTGGGTCAGTTGCGTAATCGCCTTCAGGTCGCGCACATCGACAGCGAGGGGAATGCAGCCGGTTCGCTTGGACAACTCCTGCAGTAAGTCGCCACTGCGCGCCAGCGCGTGCACTTTCAAGCCTTCCTTGCAGAATCGCTCTACGATGGCCGCGCCCATCCCGGAAGAGGCCCCGGTGACCAACGCTGTTTTATAGTCGGAAAATGGCATCACGTAACTCCGTCTTGGATACAAGCAACAAAAAAACGTTTCTTGTGGGTAAGCAGGATTCCGGTCTTGCAACCGGAAGACAGTGCATGTTAGGCCTTGCCGGAACGCTTGACCAAGAGGGTTTGGGTTTGAAGGGATAGAACCTGCTTATGACCCAGGCCTCTGCGTGATTGTGTTGCGTTTTCTTCGTCTCAGCCATCAGAACTTTGATTGACCCCATTCGAATTTCGTGTGTCAGCTTGGCGAGGTACGTGTGTTAGCTTTGTCGCTGGATTGAAGCGACCGCCAACGCGTAGTCGCGAAGACAAGTACTTAAAACCCGACGAATCGGTCTGCCAGCGCAAGGACAGGCCACGTTGGCGCGAAAGAATAGACACACGATGGATCTTCATAAAATCAAGGCGTTGATCGATTTGACCGCCGCATCCGGTTTATCAGAGCTGGATCTGGAAGAAAACGGATGCCGGTTGCGCTTATCGCGTGGCGATGCGCCAGCGCTCATCAAAACAGAGAACCCGCCCCCCGGCCCAGTCCCGGCGCCGATCGATGGCAGCGCCCCGGGCCCGCTGGCAACGTCCGAGGCAACTGAACAGCCATCGTTCCTGAAGGCTCCGATGTTCGGGGTCTTCTGCCTGACGCCGGCGCCAGACGAGGCGCCTTTTGTACGGGTCGGCGATGCGGTGCAGAAGGGACAAAAGCTCTGCATGCTTGAAGCCATGAAACAGTTCCATGCGGTGAACGCTGATCGCGACGGAAAGATCGCTGCCATCCTGGCCGAAGACGGCCAGGAAGTCGATTCCGGCCAAGTACTTTTCCGGTTCGAGTAGTGGCGCAACAGAACGCGTCGCAGAGATTCGAAGCAAGGGGCAGATGATATGTTCGACAAGGTGTTGATTGCCAACCGCGGCGAAATCGCGCTGCGTATCCAGCGCGCCTGTCATGAACTGGGCGTCCGGACGGTGGCCATTTACTCCGCGGCCGACCGCGACGCCAAGCACGTCCAACTGGCCGACCAGGCGATCTGCATTGGCCAAGCACCAGCGAACCGCAGCTATCTGAATCAGGCGGCGATACTGCTCGCTGCCGAACTCAGTGGCGCACAAGCCATCCATCCGGGCTACGGGTTCTTGTCGGAAAACGCGGGCTTTGCCGATCGGATTGAAGCCGCCGGCCTGGTCTTCATCGGCCCCTGCGCCGACACCATCCGCACCATGGGCGACAAGGTAGCCGCCAAGCGTACGATGCGCGAAGCCGGCGTGCCTTGCGTACCGGGTCCTGACGGCGCATTGCCCGAGGACCATGAGCAGATTCGGCAAATCGCCGTAGCGATCGGCTATCCGGTGATCATCAAGGCGTCGGGCGGCGGCGGCGGACGCGGTATGCGGATCGTACAGTCCGAAGAGCAATTGTTCGATGCCATCGCGGTGACGCGGGAGGAAGCGCGACGTGCGTTCGGCAACCCCGAGCTATACGTCGAAAAGTTCCTCGAACACCCACGCCATGTCGAAATCCAGGTGCTTGGCGATAGCCATGGCCATGCGCTATGGCTGGGAAGCCGGGACTGCTCGATGCAGCGCCGCCACCAGAAGGTGGTCGAGGAAGCGCCCGCGCCGGGAATCCCGGCCAAAGCGATTGCCGCGGTGGGAGAGCGTTGCGCAGAGGCCTGCCGAAGGATCGGCTATCGTGGCGCGGGAACCTTCGAATTTCTCTACGAAGACGGCGCGTTCTTCTTCATCGAGATGAATACGCGCCTGCAAGTCGAGCACCCGGTCACCGAAATGACCTCCGGCGTAGACATCGTGCAGGAGCAAATCCGGATTGCCGCTGGCGAACCGCTACGCGTCAAGCAGTCGGACATCGCGGTCAACGGCCATTCGATCGAATGCCGCATCAATGCCGAAGACCCATTTGCCGGCACCCCGAGTTCGGGACAAATCACCCGCTGGGAGCTGCCCGGCGGCAATGGCGTACGGATCGACTCGCATGCGACCGCCGGTTACGTGGTGCCGCGCCATTACGACTCTCTGCTCGGCAAGCTGATCGTCCATGCACCGACCCGCGCAGCAGCACTGGTGCGCATGCAGCTCGCCTTGCAGGAAATTCAGGTCGAAGGCGTCAGCACCAACATCCCGTTGCATCGCGAAATCTTGCAGGACGAAGCCTTCTGCGCCGGCGAGTTCGATATTCATCACCTTGAACTGCGCTTGATGAGGCAACGGCAAGCCACATGACAACGTCTAATCACTTCATGCGAGCCCGACAGGCTCGTGCAACCTTGATGGAAAAAGCACAGCATGACTAATACAAATCAACCAGAGCAAACTCCCCGGATCAGCCTGCTGGGAACGACAGGTTTGTTGTTCGAACCGCCGGGCGAAATGGATATCCATACGCAACGCCGCATCTGGTGGCTGGCGCGCCAGGTCGAAACCTGGCCCTGCATCAAGGAAGCGGTTCCGGGCATGAGCAATCTCATGCTGGTCTTCTCGACCCCGCCACGCAACCTCGATTCGGTTGAGGCTGACCTGATCGCCGCCTGGAGCCGTGCCGAGGAACTGCACCTCGAAGGCCGGATCGTCGAGCTTCCCGTTATTTACGGAGGTGAACACGGCCCCCATATCGCTGATGTTGCCGCGCATACCGGCTTGACGATCGAAGAAATCGTCAAGATTCACAGCGAACCGCTTTACACCGTTTTTGCGCTGGGAAGCCATCCCGGTTACTGCTATCTCGGCGGGATGGACGAGCGCATCGCCACCCCGCGCCGTAAAGTGCCGATACGCGGCTTGCCGGGCGGCGCCGTGTCGATCGGCGGTGCGCAGACTGGCGTCTCGGCGTCACCCGGCCCCAGCGGGTGGAACACGATTGGACATACCGCTCTGTCTTTTTTTGACCCGCAACGCACCCCACCAAGCTTGCTGGCTCCTGGAGACATGATTCGATTCAAGGTTGAAAGGATAATCAAATGATCGAGATTCTGTCGGCAATTCCGCTGTCCTCGGTTCAGGATCTGGGCCGCGATGGCTATCTGCGTTATGGCGTCGGGACCTCCGGCGCAATGGATCACCTGGCGCTGGCCGCAGGCAATATTCTGCTGGGCAACCCGGACAATTCGGCAGCGATCGAAATCCCCTTTTTCCCGTTCGAAGTGCGCTTCCTCGAAGACATTGCCTTTGCCCTGACCGGCGCGGACGCTGTCGCGGAACTGGATGGCCGGGCTATGCCGCCGTGGTGGACGCTGCAAGCCAGGAAAGGCCAGGTGCTCAGATTGAATCCGACCAAACGCGGCGCCCGCTGCTATCTGGCGCTCGCTGGCGGCGTCAATGTTCCCGTCGTGCTTGGCTCGCGCAGTACCCAGTTGCGCGGCGAATTCGGCGGCTATTGCGGTCGAAACCTGAAACAGGGCGATGTAATCCGCGCCATCCAGTGCGGCGAACGCAGAGAGGTTTCCGACCGTTTTCCCGCTGCGGGGTTTGGTGTCGAGCCGCCCGAGTTTGTTCTACCGCAGGGAGATCTGGAATCGATCGCCCAAGGAACCCGGACGTTTGTTCGCGTGCTGCCAGCAGCCGAATACGACTGCTACGAGGAGACTTCGCTCGAATCGTTCTGGAACAAGGACTGGAAGATCAGCGCGCAAAGTGACCGTTACGGTTACCGCCTGGAAGGCGAGGCGCTGGTACCCAAACGAACGCTGGAACAACGCTCGCACGGCATTGTCCCGGGCGTGATCCAGGTTCCGCCCAGTGGCCAGCCGATTATCCAGTTGCGCGATGCCCAGCCATCCGGCGGCTATCCGAAGATCGGCACGGTCATCGAAGCAGATCTCTGGCGGCTGGCTCAGGCCGATCTGTGCACGCAACTGCGCTTCGTCAAAACGACTTACGACGAAGCGGTGGCGGCGCTCGATACCGTCGCCGGCTACCTCAACCGGGTGCGCCGATTGGCCGAGCTTTACAAGCTCTCAATGCGCTGACCGCAAAGGATAAACACGGTGGAATTGAACGAAATTCAACAACTCATTGCGTGGCTTGAAGCCTCGGAGATGCGCAATCTGGAATTGAATCGGCCGGAAGAATGTTTAAAACTGGAAATTTCGGACTGCAATCGGGTTCGAGTCGCCAGCCGGAACAGTGCCTCTGGCACCTTGCCTCCTCCGGCGGCAAGAATCTGCCCGGTTGCCCTGGCACAGTCAGCGGGAATATTCCTGTCAGCCCACCCGATGCGCAACGCGCCCTTTGTCAATATCGGCGATACAGTCAGAAAAAATGACGTGGTCGGCTTACTGAAAACCGGCCTGATCTACGCGCCCGTCACGGCGCCGATCGAGGGAGTGGTATCAAGAATAGTCGCTACGGACGGAGAAATGCTTGGTTTCGGTTCACCGGTTATGGAGCTGGAACCCGTTTCTGCCGAGTAGTTTTTGAAACGCAACAGACTAACGAAGCGAGGAACACGATGGATATTGATCTGAATTCGGACATGGGCGAGGGCTTCGGCGCTTACCGCATTGGCGAAGACGAAGCGCTCATGGCGATCATTTCGTCGGCCAATGTGGCTTGCGGTTATCATGCCGGCGACCCGGTGATCATGGACAAGACCATTCGTCTGGCATTGGCCAACGGTGTCGATCTGGGGGCGCATGTGGGCTTCCCGGACTTGATGGGTTTCGGCCGCCGCCAAATGCAATGCGATCCGGCGGAGCTTGCCCAGTATGTGCTGTATCAACTCGGCGCGCTGTCCGGTATCGCTTCGGTGGCGGGCGCCCGCGTCACGCACATGAGTTTTCATGGCGCACTCGGCAATATGGCTGCAGCTGATTACGATCTGGCTGAGCCGCTGGTACGGGCCGTGGCGGACTTTGATCGCAATATCATCGTCACCGTTTCGACCAACACGCAGATCGAACGCGCCGCCGACAAGTTCGGCCTCAAGATAGCTACGACCTTCCTGGCCGACCGGGCCTATACCGATGAAGGCGATCTCGTTTCGCGCAAACTGCCCGGCGCCGTAATCAACGATCACGACGCCGTGTTGCAGCGCGTGAAACGGCTGCTTGACGACGGAGTAATCACAAGTATCACCGGCAAGAAATTGCCGATCAAGGTGCAGTCGATTCTGCTGCATGGTGATACGCCGGGTGCGGTCGAAAACGCCCGTGCCATTCGCCAGGAAATCGAGTCGGGCAACGGACGCATCGTTCCCATTTCCCGATTGGTAAACGGACACTGAGCCAGCACACATTCGTTTTTGAGGAGCAACGCACGCCACATATCCCATTTGAATAACCAAAGGCGTAGTTCGAGCGCGTCCTGATCAAGAAGGGTTGTGATGCCGCGAGCGCCGACCTTTCGGCGCAACTGATGACCGAGACCTGTTGTGACAGCGTCTATTCGCGCGGCGTCAATCGTTTTCCGCGCATCATCGAATACATCGACAAGGGCTATATTGACCTTGCAGCCAAGCCGACCAAGATTGATGACATGGGCTCTTTCGAGCCCTTGGACGGCAATCTTGGCCCGGGCAACGTCAATGCCAAGCTGTCGATGGACCGCGCCGTCGAACTCGCTCGATGTTCATGCGGTAACCTGCTGCCCTGATCTCCAGGGCAGGCCCTATCGCGCCTTGCCCTGCGTTTGTTTCACGCACAAGCATCGAAGCGCATGGCAGTCAAAGCCGGATTATCGAGTGTTTTCTCAAAGCCGATAGCTTGACACGATCTTCTGCATGCTTTCCGCCAGTCGGTCCAGCTCTCGTGCGGCGCGAGCGCTTTCGTTCGATGCGGCACTGCTTTCTTCCGCCATTTGCGCAATCTTTTCCACCTGCCCCGCAATCGTGTTGGTTGCCGTCCCCTGCTCCCTAATCGCAGTAGCGATTTCGCCGACCATTTCGACGACCTGCCGGCTTCCAATCCCGATTTGTTGAATGGCGTCATTGGCGTGATTGGCGCGCCCAACGCCTTGCGAAACCTTGTCTACGGCTTCCTGCATGCTTTGCGCAGCGCTGCTGGCGGTCGATTGCATGGTGCTGATCGTGCCGGCGATCTCCTGGGTGGATGCGGCGGTACGCTCTGCCAGCTTGCGAACTTCATCGGCCACCACCGCAAACCCGCGCCCCTGTTCGCCGGCGCGCGCGGCTTCAATGGCGGCATTCAGTGCCAGCAAGTTGGTCTGCTCGGCGACCTCCTTGATTACCGCCACCACCGCAGAAATCTTGCCGCCTTGTGCTTCGAGCTCATGGATTCGCACAGCCGCCTTGCTGACCGTTTCGGCAATTTCCTTGATATCGAGGGCGGTCTGGCTGATGACTTTCTCGCCAGAAGCGGCGAGTTTTCCGGATTCTTCAGAAAGCTGATTGGCTTCAGCCGCCCGGTCGCCAACATGGTTGATACTGACGGTTATTTCTTCCACCGTAGCGGCCATGCTGGAAGCCGCTTCACTTTGCTGCAGGGAAGCCGCCGCAACGTGATCGGAGGTTTCCGCCATCTGCGCGGAAGATCCGGCGACCTGGCTGGCGCTTTGCGAAAGTGTTTTCAGATTGCGTTGCAAATTATCCAGCAGACTGTTGATCAGTTCGGCCATTTTTCCCAACTCATCCTTTTTGCCGGCATCTGCGCGCAGGGTGAAGTCCAGATCGCCCTCGATACGGGTAATCACACTTTCCATATTGCGCAGCGAGTTGTTGATGCCGCGAATCAACAGGACACCGATGACAATCACCGTCACGATACCGGCCAAGCCGATGGTGGCGGAAATGATTTGAGCGCTTCGAGCGGTCGCGGAGGAAAGCTCCCCCTGTTGGCGCGCCTGTTGAGTATTGAAGTCGGCATGCGCCTTGAGCGCAGCTTCCAACTTGACCCTGATCGGAGCCACGTCCGTGTTAACCATCTGTATGGCCGGATTCTTCAGGAAATTGCGCGAAAAATCCAGCGCCTTGGCACTGGCCTCGCGGTATTCCTGCAGAAGCCGTTTATCGATAGCAAGCATTTCCGTATTGTTCGCATCGCTCTGATGAGTAGCTTCGAAACGATCCAGTTCATTCTTCAATTGTTGACCGATGTCACTTATTTTTTTGTCAAACTCCTGACCTTTACCAATGTTGTCGTTCTGAATGTGCTCGATGACGGCAAGGTGGTACTTGATGAACAACGATTGAACACCGCCGATGGACTGCAAACGGGGAATCGTCTGTTCCTGTGAATAACGCAGGGCGCTGCTGACCGTACTGACGCTGTAATACCCTGCCCCGCACAGGACAAGCAGAGCGATAACCGAGGTAAAGATCATGACCTGAAGACGACGCGCAATGCTGAGCTGACCCATAGATTTCCCTCTTGAGTGGAAAGGAGACGGCAGGTAATACGCTGAAGACTGCGTGACCGCGAAAACAATGGCTCAAGCGGGGCTGCGCAGCGAAAACCGTTGATCGTTGCGGAGGCTCGAAACTCCCTCTCGAGCGATCAACCAGCTCTACGCAAGCTCGTGTTTTTTGCCCTGTTCGCGGTACCCAGAGGAGCCAGCGACTTTTTTCAAGAGGGGCATCTTATGGCAAATCGAGGACATTTCGGCAAGCGAAACATACGAGTTTGCTATGGCGCAATAGCCCGTACATTGACGGGTCAGGCCGACGACTATCAGTGCTCCAACGTCTGAACGTCCAGTTCAAAACTGAACGCCTGCTGTTCGACCAATTCCAGAATGATGTCCTTGACGGCTTGCGCCGGCTCCGACAAGGGCAGATGGTCGGATTCGCACAAAGCTAGCGGCACTTCGATGCTCGGCGAAACGATCTGGCACAAGTGGGCTTGAATCGAGGTCGCCATGGCACGCGCCGCGGATTCCGGCAAAATGGTCGCGCCAAGGCCCGCGGCGACCGCGGCGCTCAGGGTGCCCGCCGATTCAATTTCCGCGACCACATGTGCGCTTGATTGCAGGCTGGCAAAAGCCTCGTCGACATATTTACGCAAGTAGTTATACGGCCGAGGAAGCAAAAGGTCCATGTCGTTCAATTTACCGAGCTCAATCTGAGCCGGCGGTGCTGGCAAGCCCCGCGAAACCACTAAAAACAGTTGCTCCTTGAGCAAAAGCCGGTAGGAAAGGCCATGCACCACTGTTTTTCCGGAATAGAGAACGGCCATGTCCATGCGGCCATTCATCACCAGCTCACTCAGGGTGGTACCGAAATTTTCATTCAAATAGAGCAGAATCGACGGATGGCGAGCCCTGACCGATTTGAGCAACGGTAAGGCCAGCGCGGACGCCGCAGTTCCCGGCGCAAGCCCTACCGACACCTGGCCCGACAGACTTTGCCCGGAGTGACTCACATCGCTTTGCGCCTGCTCGAATTGACGCAGGATGATCTGTGCGTGCCGGTAAAGGACCTGCCCAGCTTCAGTGGGAGTAACGCCGCGCTTGGTTCGCACCAGCAATTGTTGGCGAAATTCGCCCTCCAACGTGGCGATCTGCTGACTCAGCGCCGGCTGGGCGATGTGCAGAACATCGGCAGCCTGCGTCAAACTGCCAATGTCGACAATCTTCACGAAATACTTCAAACGTCTTAGATTCATGCGATTGTTCCCACGGATTATTTTTGCTGATCATTATGGCGAGGGTGGCCCTTGATCAACACATAAGGCGGCACTATACACCCAGACGAAAGTCATCTTTGCGCGAAACGCGGCAGGTGCTTACTCTTAAGACTCATGCCTTTCAGAGCCAGGAGATCTTCATGAGCACGTCCCGAATTGCCTCACGCCTAAGCCGTGTCAAACCCTCACCGAGCAGCGCCGCACAGGATCGAGCTGCGGCGTTACGCCGTGCCGGCAAAGACATCATCAACATGGTCGTTGGCGAACCTGATTTCGACACCCCGGAGTACATTCGCCAGGCGGCCTGCGCAGCGGTCGAGCGTGGCGAGACGCGTTATACACCGGCGGCCGGCACGCTGACGCTGCGTGAAGCGATAGCCGATAAATTCAAACGCGAGAACGGTCTTTCCTACACACCGAAAGACATCATCGTGACCATCGGCGCCAAACACGCCATCTACAACGCACTGTCGGTGACCCTGGAACCCGGCGACGAAGTGATCATCCCCGCCCCGTACTGGGTCTCGTACCCGGATATGACGCTCGCCTGCCAGGGCGAGCCGGTCATCGTCACCTGTCAAGAAGCCGACGATTTCAAGCTGACGCCGGCAGCGCTGGAAGCCGCCATCACACCCAGGACGCGTTGGCTGATCCTCAACTCGCCGAACAACCCGACCGGTTCCTGTTACAGCGCCGCCGACTATCGCGCGTTGGCCGACGTCTTGCTGCGCCATCCACAAGTCATGCTGATGACCGACGACATCTACGAACATATCCGCTTCGAATCGAAGGACAACCCACACCCGGTGGCCATCGAGCCCGAACTGAAATCCCGTACCTTGGTCATCAACGGCGTCTCGAAGACCTACGCCATGACCGGCTGGCGAATCGGCTGGGCGGCGGGCCCGGCCGATTTGATCGGAGCGCTGGATATGTTGCAATCGCAGTCGGTGACCAATGCCTGTTCGATCAGCCAGGCGGCCGCCTTGGCCGCGTTGCGCGGCGATCAGAGTTTTCTCGCCGGCTGGGTCGACACCTACCGCCAGCGTCGCGACCGCGCGCTCGAACTGATCAACGCCACGCCGGGCCTGAGCTGCCGTGCGCCGGGCGGCGCTTTTTATCTGTACGTCAATTGCTCGGGAATGATTGGCCGCAGCACGCCGGAAGGCAAGAAGCTTGAAACCGACATGGACGCGGTGATGTACTTGCTGGAAGGCGTCGGCGTCGCGCTGATCGCCGGTTCGGTCTACGGGCTTTCTCCTTACTTCCGCATGTCGATCGCGACCAGCATCGAGATCATTGAAGAAGGCTGCCGCCGCATCGCGCAAGCGGTCAAAGACTTGCGCTGACAAGGCACGCCGCGTGATCTGACGGCTTGCCGCTCACGCGGCAACCCAAGCTGACCGAGTGCTGCCGACGTCAAAGAAGAGGCCATCCGCCTCTTCTTTGGGCGAAGCCGGCGAACAACTATAGATGCTTCGTCAAGCTCAGCCGCACCAGACCAGACACGCCGTCCACGCACAGCTTGGTCATTATTCTCGCCTTGTGCACTTCGACCGTGCGGATGCTGATGCCCAGCGTTCCGGCGACCTCCTTGTTGTGCATCCCTGCCACGACCAGTTCCATGACCTCCCTCTCGCGCGGCGTCAGTTTCGCCAGCAAGAGCTCGGATTCGGCACGCTGAGTACCTTTGTTTTCGTTAACGCCTTGAAGGATGAACGCCTCATCGATCGCTTTCATCAACTTGGCATGATCAATCGGCTTCTCCAGAAAATCCACCGCATGGGCACGAAAGGCCTCCCGTGATGATTCCACATCTCCGTGTGCGGTCATCACGATAACCGGTATTTTGCAGCCTATCTCCTGCAAACGCTTTTGCAGCATGAGGCCGTTCATCCCCGGCATGCGAATATCAATAAGCAGACAACCGCACCATTCCGGCCGATAGGCTTTGAGAAAGCTCTCGGCATCGGCAAACAGGGTAACGTGGTGCCCTTCCATGCCGAGCAGCAGGCCCAAGGCATCGCGAACGGATTGATCGTCTTCGACGATAAAAATGGGGTATCGGCTATGCGCCGTCATCGCTTTTTCCTTCGATGGGCAGGATCAGTCTGAACAGGCCGTGATCGGCCACCTCGGCCAGCAGATGCCCACCATGCGCCTCGACGATGGCGCGGCTGATTACCAGGCCAAGACCCAGCCCAGTGGCCTTGGCCGAATGGAAAGCCTCGAACAGGTGAGCGCCGGTCGCTTCCGAGAAGCCCGGGCCGCTATCTTCAATGCGAACGCAGATTCGACCGACGCCCTCCGGCGCCGCTGACAAGCGGATACGGCGCTGCCCCGAGGCTTGTTCGGCGACGGCGTCGAGAGCGTTGGAGAGCAGATTGCGCAAAACGACTTCGAGTTGCAGTCGGTCGGCGAAAATAGTGCACGGCGATAGTGCGTCCATGCTCAACTCGACACCTTGCTGCTGCGCCTTGGGCGCGAACGAGTTTAGCGCCGAGGCCAGCAGATCGCCAAGAATCAGCGGTTCAAGCTTGGTGGCTCCGGTGCGAAAGAAGTCGCGCAGGCGGCGCACCACGTCGGCGGCGCGAGACGATTCGGCAACCATGTGATGGATCGCATCGCCCAGCCGTTCTCCCGTATCGCCTTGCGCGAGGAGCTTTTCGCAAACGATGCCATAGGTCGACAGTGCGGTCAGCGGTTGGTTGAGCTCATGCGCCAGCGCGCCCGCCATTTCACCGGCTGCCGCCAGACGCAGCGTCTGACGAAGTTCAGCGCTGACCCGCTGTTTCTCGTCGACCACGATGCCGATGAAAAAACCGAACAAGGCAAGCACCGCAGCCAGAGCCTGGATTTCAAGGACGGTGATCGCCGAAACCTTGAGCAACTGAACCGAGCCGATGATGCCGAGCTGGACCAGGGCCGTGCTGATTACCGCCCCGGCCAGGCCTTGTCTGGCGGCGGCCCACATCACCGGCAGGAAGAGGACGTAGAAATATTTGAAGTCGGCGGCAGCGCCAATACCGAAGGCGATCCATAGCGCAACGCCGACGGTCAGCAGATAAGCCAGCGATTCCCCGGTGAAGACCATCGCTCTGAGTTGAGTTCGTCCATGGGCATCGAGCAACATCCACAGAATCGGCATCGAGACCAGTACGCCGACACAATCGCCGATCCAGTAGCGGATAAACGCTTCCGGCACCTCGCCGAGGGGGATGAGATCGCCAACGGACAGCGTGGCGACGTAAATGATGCTGTTGAGTAGCGTGCCGACGGTGACGATACCGGCCCATTCAAGCAGACCTCTTCGATCGTTGAAGATGCTGCGACTCGACAGGCGGTGACGCAAGACCTCGGCGATCGCCCAATAACCCAGGGTCAGCAAAGCCGACAAGCCGAACGACACCAGCAAGGATACGGGCAAGTTGCGCACCAAGGCATCGGCCAGCAAGATCGCCAAGGCCAGCGGGAGCGTGGCGTTTTTCCCGAAACGCAGCAGGTAAAGCAGGCCGAGCGCCGGCGCCGGATTCCACGCGGTGATGTTGAGTCCGTAGAGCGGATGGATAAAGCTCGCCCAGTCGAGAACCACGTAGCCGAGCAGCAAGGTCAGCACGTCGTGCCAGGCAGGACGCAGAATTGGCAGCATTGGCGAGAGGATCGCTTTTCCGTTGATCAGGATGTCATTGTGCTTTTTCATAGCTGAATTGGTAATTGGCTAAAACACCTACGTGTTTTGCTTATTCGCCTCGCAACGGTAGCCCTGCGATGGTTTTTCCGTCAACGCCAGAGCGCTTGCGGATAGCCGTTTTTCTTACGTGGAATCCCCAATTTTCAAGGGCAAAAACTGCTCCTAGTATCACCGCCATGGCTCGCTCATTAATCACTGTGATTGGTCTCTTCCTGTTCTGGCTGCTGTTGTCCGGGATGTTTGTGCCTTTTCTTTTGGCCTCCGGACTGGGCAGTGCGATCGCGGTGCTGCTGTTCACCCGCCGCCTCGACATTATCGCCGGAGAACCCGAGCCGACCTATCTTAACTGGTTCAAATTCGTCGCCTATTGCCCTTGGCTGATCAAGGAAATCATGATCGCCGCCTGGGATGTGAGCAAACGCATCCTTCACCCAAAGCTGCCGATCTCGCCGACGCTGGTCGAATTTTCGCCTTCGCAGACGACCGACACTGGTCTCGTCATTCACGCCAACTCGATCACGTTGACGCCCGGTACGATCAGCGTCGAAGTCGAGCCCGGGCATTTCCTGGTACATGCCTTGAGCCGGGAGGGCGGCGCGTCGCTGGCCGGCAGCGAAATGGATAGACGCTGCGCTGCGCTGGAGCGCCACTGACCATGCTCGCCGCCGCCGCGCTCGCCCTGCTGGTTACCGTTGCGCTGGCCTTAACCCGCGCCGCGCTGGGTCCCTCTGTGTTCGATCGCCTGCAGGCGTGCAGCACCGTTGGCACCTGCGCGATGCTGCTCCTGGCCGTGCTCGGTTTTCTCGGCGGCCGCCCCGAGTTCCTCGATATCGCGCTGGTCTATGGCCTGCTCAATGTGATCGGCGTGATCGCCGTGCTCAAGTTCTTTCTGCAGCGCGACGCCAAAAAGCCGGGGCAAAAGCGCCTTTCCGAGGATGCGAAATCATGAGCCTCATGGTCGACGTGCTGAGCGCAGTGTTCCTCGCTGGCGGCGCTTTTTTCTGTCTGGTCGGCGGCATCGGACTGGCGCGAATGCCTGATTTTTATACCCGGATGCACGGCGCCAGCGTCACCGAAACGCTGGGCGCCGGATTCATGCTGATCGGCCTGATGTTGCAGGCTGGCCTCACGCTAATCACCGTCAAGCTATTGATGATCGGCCTGTTGATCCTGTTCGCGAGCCCGACGGCAACGCACGCGCTGGCCAAAGCCGCGCTGCTCAGCGGCCTTACGCCAAAGCTCGCCGAACCACGTAGCGATGAAGAGGTGACGCCATCGAAACCCTGATCATCAACGTGCTGCTGGTGCTGATGGCGATTGCGGTGTTTACGCTGATCCTGACGCGCAATCTCTTTTCGGTGATCGTTCTCTCCGGAATCTACAGCTTTCTGATGGCGACCATTCTTGTCGCGCTCGACGCCGTCGACGTGGCGATGACCGAAGCCTCGGTCGGCGCCGGTATTTCGACGGTACTGCTGCTCGGTGCGTTACATCTGTGCCAGAGCAAGGAAGCCAAGCCGACGCAAAAGCCCTGGCTGCCGCTGGCCGTTTCGCTGTCGACCGGCGCGCTGCTGGTCTATGGCGCTTTCGGCCTGCCGACCTTCGGCGATCCGGCGGCGCCGATTCATCAGAATGTCGTCCCCCGCTACATGGAAAACGAAACCGAGGTGCCCAACGTCGTCACTGCGGTGCTCGCCAGTTTCCGCGGTTACGACACGCTGGGCGAAACGACGGTGGTATTTACCGCCGGCGCTGGGCTGATCGCGCTGCTGCGCCGACGCAAAAAACCGGAGTCAGAAGAGACCGGGCGAAAGGACGAAGCATGAGAGACGATCTCGTTTTGCGGGTGATCGGCAGGCTGCTGATCCCGTTCATCCTGCTCTTCGCGCTGTATGTGCAGTTTCACGGCGACTTCGGTCCCGGCGGCGGCTTTCAGGCTGGCGTGATCATTGCCGCCGGGCTGATCTTTTTCGCGCTGACGCATGGCGTCGCCACCGCCCGCCGTGCCGTCCCCGACTGGCTGGTCGAGACCATGCTGGCCAGCGGCGTGCTGATTTACGCCGGCGTCGGACTGGCCGGTCTGCTGATGGGCGGCAACTACCTCGACTATTTCGTCCTCGACCACAACCCGGTCCATGGCCAGCACCGCGGAATCTTCTGGGTCGAAGTCGGCGTGGCGACCACCGTCAGTGGCGTGATGCTCAAGATCTACTACATGTTCGCCTCGCGTAGCGGCGCGGAGGATTAGCCGTGTACGGACATTTTTCCTACATCGTCACCGTCTTCCTGATGGTTGCCGGCCTGTTCATCATCATCGCGCGCGGCAACCTGATCAAGAAACTGGTTGGCCTGTCGATTTTCCAGACTTCCGTTTATATGCTCTACATCGTTCCCGGAAAACTGGTCGGCGGCACCGCGCCGATCATCTCTGCGCAATACACGCTCTATTCCAATCCGCTGCCGCACGTGCTGATTCTGACCGCCATCGTCGTCGGCGTCGCCACGCTGGCGCTCGGTCTGGCGCTTGCGGTGCGCATCCGCGAAGCCTACGGCAGCATCGAAGAAGACGAGATCCTGGCGCGCGACCATGCCACCGCCAGCGGAGAGGCGCAGTCATGAGCCTCTCCCAGCACTTGCCTGCACTGCAAGTCGTCTTGCCGTTGATTTCGGCGCCGCTCGCCGTGCTGCTGCGTCGCGGCGCGCTGGCCTTCACCATCGTCACCGCCGCCGCCTGGGCCGCCTTCGCCATCGCCATCGCGCTGTGGCTGCAGGTCGCCGCCGACGGAACGATCTCCTATCACATCGGCAACTGGCAGCCGCCCTGGGGAATCGAGTATCGAATCGACCGGCTCAACAGCTTCGTGCTGGTGCTCGTTGCCGGAATCGCCGCCGTTGTGCTGCCGTACAGCCGCGCCAGCATCGAGCGCGAAATTCCGCGCGAATCGCACTATCTCTTTTACGCCATGCTCGGCCTGTGCTTTACCGGACTGCTCGGCATCACCATCACCGGTGACGCCTTCAACCTGTTCGTTTTCCTCGAAATCTCGTCGCTCTCGACCTACGTGCTGATTGCGCTGGGACGCGACCGTCGCGCGCTCACCGCATCCTACCAGTACCTGATCATGGGCAGCATCGGCGCGACTTTCATCGTCATCGCCATCGGCCTGCTCTATCTGATGACCGGGACGCTCAACTTGGCCGACATGGCGAGCAAGCTCTCGGCGATCAAGAGTACGCGTCCGGTGCTCGCCGCGCTAGCCTTCTTTACCGTCGGCGTTTCGCTCAAGGCGGCGATCTTCCCGCTGCACCAATGGCTGCCCAACGCTTACACCTACGCATCGTCGGCGGTGAGCGCGCTGCTCGCGGCGACGGCGACCAAGGTCACCCTTTACGCGCTGATCCGTTTCTACTTCACGATCTTTGGCGAGACCATGGTCTTCAAGAGCCTGCCCTTGCCTGAAATCATGCTGGTGCTATCGCTGTTCGCGATGTTCGTCGCCAATTTCGTCGCCATCTTCCAGAGCAACTTGAAGCGGCTGTTCGCCTATTCGAGCGTCGGGCAGATTGGCTACATCACGCTCGGCCTGTCGTTCGATTCGGTGTCCGGACTGTCGGCGTCGATCATGCACCTGTTCAACCACGGCGTTGCCAAGGGTGCGATCTTCCTGTTCATCGGCGCCATCGTCGCCAACTTGACCAGCCGATCAGGCATGCCGCCGGCGCCGACGTTCGAGCGGCTGGCGGGCCTGGCTAGGCAAATGCCGCTGACCTGTTTCGGCGTCGTCATCGGCGGCCTGAGCCTGATCGGCGTTCCCGGCACCGCCGGATTCATCACCAAGTGGTATCTGATCCTGGCGGCGGTCGAGCAGGGCCAGTGGTGGGTGGTCGGCGCAATCCTGCTGAGCTCGCTGCTGGCCGTGGCCTACGTCTGGCGCTTCGTCGAAGTCGCCTGGTTCCGCGCCCCGCCGGCCGGATCGACGTTGCGCGGCGAAGCCTCGTGGGCGTTATTGATCCCGGCCTACGCGCTGCTCGGCGCGACGCTCTGGTTCGGCTTCGATACTTCATTCACCCTCGGTTCGGCGCTAGCTGCCGCTCACCAATTGATGCCCTTCAGCCGATGAACGCCAACCACCTGATTCTCGCGATTCTCCTGCTGCCGCTCGGCGGAGCGCTCGCCATGGTGCTGGCCGGACGCTGGCCGAACCTGCGCGAAACTGTCACCGTGCTGACCGCGGTACTGCTGTTTGGGGGAGTGATACAGCTGCTCGATCCGGTGCTGGGCGGATTACGCCCCGAGCTCGAACTGCTGGCGCCGATTCCCGGCCTGCCGATCGCTTTTCGCGTCGAGCCGCTGGGGATGATCTTCGCGCTGATCGCCTCGGGTCTGTGGATCGTGAACTCGCTCTATTCGATCGGCTATATGCGCAAAAACAACGAGGCGCATCAGACGCGCTTCTACGTCTGCTTTGCACTGGCCATCGGCGCTGCGCTGGGAATCGCCTTCTCGGCCAACCTGCTGACGCTGTTCCTGTTTTACGAAGTGCTGACGCTGATCACCTATCCGCTGGTCACCCATTCGGGAACCGAGCAGGCCAGAAAAGGCGGGCGTGTCTATCTGGCAATCCTGATGGGCACCTCGATGCTGTTCCTGCTGCCGGCCATCGTCTACACCTGGCACGCCGCCGGAACCACCGATTTTCGACCCGGCGGCATCCTGCCCGCCGACCTCGCACCGGCCACCGTCGCCGTGCTGTTGGCACTCTTCATGTTCGGTATCGGCAAGGCGGCGCTGATGCCCTTCCACCGCTGGCTGCCCGCAGCGATGGTCGCGCCGACACCGGTTTCGGCCTTGCTGCACGCCGTCGCGGTGGTCAAGGCCGGGGTCTTTTCAGTGCTCAAGGTCGTCGTCTACGTCTTCGGGCTCGATATCCTTGCCGGCACTACCGATTGGCTGATCGGCATTTCGTGTTTCACCATCATCGCCGCGTCGGTGGTTGCGCTCAACGCCGACAACCTCAAGCGGCGGCTGGCCTACTCGACAGTAAGCCAGCTCTCGTACATCGTTCTCGGGGCTGCCGTTCTCGCTCCGCTGTCGGTAGTCGGCGCGGCGCTGCACATCGCCGCGCACGCCTTTGGCAAAATCACTCTGTTCTTTGCCGCAGGTTCGATCTACACCGCGGCGCACAAAACCGAAGTCAGCCAGCTTGACGGGATTGGCCGCGAAATGCCCTGGACGATGTGCGCCTTTACCGTCGGCGCGTTGTCGCTGATCGGCATCCCGCCCTTCGTCGGCTTTCTGAGCAAGTGGTACCTCATGTCCGGGGCGCTCGCGGCAGAGCGCTACGGCGTGGCGGCAGTCATTCTGGTCAGTACCTTGCTCAACGTCGCCTACTTTTTGCCGATCATTCACCGCGCCTTTTTCCGTCCAGCGCGCGACGACGCGCACCATCATTCGGGGCACGGCGAAGCGCCATTGCCGATGGTCATTGCCATCGTTCTTACCGCCTCAGCAACGCTGGTCGCGTTCATTTTTCCCGACATTTTTCTCAATCTGGCGCGCGGCGTCGCACAGGGAGGCGCGTCATGAAAAAGCCGATCAATCAACGCCAACCCGAGCCCAAGCGCTGGCTGGATCATCCAAGAAACGTTCGCAAGATCTATTTCTCGGTCTGGATCGGCTGCGTCATTCTGCTGCTTCTGGAACTGCTGATCGACAAGCACGTTGAAACTGCGGCCGAGCACTGGTTCGGCTTCCACGGTTTCTTTGGCCTGATCGCTTGTGTCGCGCTGGTGTTGGCGGCCAAGCTCCTGCGCCGCGTCATTTCTCGGCCTGAAGACTATTATGACCATCGCTGAACTGTCACCCGGCCTGACGCTGATCGTCGGCAGCCTGCTGCTTCCCCTGCTGCGCGGCAAGGCCCGCTCGGCCTACATGGTGCTTTTGCCCCTGCTTGGTCTGGTCCATCTGTCCATGCTGGCCACCGGTGAGTTCGGCGTGGTCGACTTTATCGGTCAGCGGCTGGTCACGTTGCGCGTCGACCGTTGGAGCATGCTCTTCGGCTGGATCTTCATGATCGCAGCGCTGATCTCGGCAATTTACGCGCTGCACCTGCGCTCCCCCCTGCAGGCTAGCGCAGGTTTTGCATACGCCGGTAGCGCAATCGGCGCCGTATTCGCTGGCGACCTGATTACACTCTTCATTTTCTGGGAATTGACTGCGGTCACTTCCGTTCTGCTGGTTTGGGCGGGTGGAACCGTTTCAGCCTATCGCGCAGGAATGCGCTACTTCATCGTCCAGATCACGTCTGGCATGCTGCTTTTCTTCGGCGCCGTGATCCAGTACAAAGCCACCGGTTCGCTTGCCTTCGAGCACATCGGCCTCGATGCGCCGGGAGGTTGGCTGTTCTTTATCGCCTTCGGCATCAAGTGTGCATTCCCGTTCATGCACACCTGGCTGCAAGACGCCTACCCCGAGGCATCGGAGGTCGGAACGGTCTTTCTCTCGGCGTTTACCACCAAGCTCGCGGTCTATGCGCTGGCGAGGGGCTTTGCCGGTACCGATTTGCTAATCCCGATCGGCGCCATCATGACCGCCTTCCCGATTTTTTTCGCGGTCATCGAAAACGATCTGCGCAAGGTGCTCGCCTACAGCCTCAACAACCAGTTGGGTTTCATGGTCGTCGGCATCGGCATTGGTACCGAACTTTCGCTCAACGGAACGGCGGCTCACGCCTTCACGCACATCATCTATAAGGCACTGCTGTTCATGTCGATGGGCGCCGTGCTCTACCGGGTCGGTACGGCAAAAGGCTCCGAGCTCGGAGGACTTTACAAGTCGATGCCGTTGACCACGGTGTTTTGCATCATCGGTGCCGCGTCGATCTCCGGCTTTCCCTTGTTCAGCGGCTTCGTCAGCAAGTCGATGATCCTATCGGCGGCCGGACAGGGCGCTTATTTGATGACTTGGGTGACGCTGCTGTTTGCCTCCGCCGGGGTCTTCCACCATTCCGGCATCAAGATTCCCTACTTTGCTTTCTTTGGCCACGACTCAGGCAAGCGCTGCAAGGAAGCACCCGTCAATATGCTCATCGCCATGGGTATTGCCGCGATACTTTGCGTCGGCATCGGCGTCATGCCCGCTCCGCTCTATGCGATCCTTCCCTATCCGGTGGCGTACGAGCCTTACACCGCTTCGCACGTGCTGGGACAACTTCAACTGCTGATGTTCTCGGCACTGGCCTTCTCGATTCTGATGTGGACGCACGTCTACCCACCTGAATTGCGGGCCATCAACCTAGACTTCGATTGGTTCTGGCGCGTAGCTCTCGCGTCGGTGTGGCGTCTCGGCACCAGCTTTTGGCTTTCCCTTCGGTCTGCAACGGCCAGAGTTCTCGGCGCCAGGTGCGCTGACTGCTTCACCTTGATTTCTCGCCACCGCCAGGCCGACGGGCTACTGATCCGCTCGTGGCCGACGCGCAGCATGGCAATGTGGGTGATGGTGATGCTGCTCGCCTATCTGCTGGTTTACTATCTCGGTCGGTGAGGCGCAGATGACCAGTTCAAATGCTCTCCAACTGCTCGGCAAAGCGCTCAAACGCAGCGCCTTGACTTGGGCCTTGCCGCATCTCGTTCAACTGCCGCCCGCCGAATGGGACGAAGCTGTGCGGCAGGCGCGAGAAACGAACTTCGATGCGCTCGAACGGATCGGCGTTCTGGCCGCCATCGCATTGACCACCTACCTGCTGCGCTTAGACGCCAATGAAAGCGAGATCTTGCTGCCAATCCGCTTCGTCGCTCAATTCGTCGCCGCCATTCCCTTGCTCATCCTACTTGTTGGACCGCTCTATCTGCGCTGCTGGCGGCGCGGGCTGGAGCACGTCGTCGAACGCCGTCATTTTGCCGGTTGATTCACCCTCAGGAGGAGACATCATGTTAGCGCGTACTGAAAACAGCTTTGCTTACAAAGGAAACACCTGCGAATCAACTCATACGCCACAGTTGCCGGGAGCGACCATCATGAGCACATGCGATCAAGCCGAAGTCAATGCCAAACCTCTGCGCTTGCTGGTTCCGATCAACGCCAATCAGGACTCGCGGTGGGGCGTCGAGTATGCGTTGCGCCGTCACCGGCAAGGGGTGGCCGTTGAAGTGATCCTGCTCAATGTCGGTGAGCCGATTACTCAGTGGGAGGTCCTGCGTTTCCGCACCCAGCAGGAGATCGAGCAGTTTCAGTCAGAGCGGGCGCAAGCCTTCATCGAAGAGGCAAGCCAGTCGCTGGCGGCCAATGAGATTGCCTACCGCGGCCTGTTCAAACAGGGGAAACTAGTTTTTTCCATTCTCGACACCGCCGAGGAGCTCGATTGCGACGAGATTGTCATGCCGGCGTCGAAGCCCTGGCTGGCAAGCCTGTTCTCCAGCGATGTCGTCAGTGCGGTGGTGCATCAGCAACGGGGAATTGTCGTCGTGCTGGTGAACAGTCAGGGCGATCCCCTCAAGCCCGCGCAGCTTTTGCAGTGACAGGACAGGAGGCAGATCGCGAAAATCGTCCCGAATGACCCCACGGCATGCGACAAGGCCGGTTCGATCCCCCTCACACAATCGTGCCGGAATGGATCAGGCTGAGAAATTCCTGCGCAATGGGGTTTACTGGTCGATCGCGATGAACCAGGCTGCCCCAGGAGGTCAGGCCGTGCGTGAAGGAATAAGGCAATATGCTCAACGCGCCGTACTGCTCGTAGTTTATGGCGATCGACTGAGGAATGACGGCGATCATATTTTCGAACGCCAGCAGGTTGGTCGCAACCAGAATCGACGTCGTCTCGATCAGCCCCAACGGCAAAGACGCTTGGCGACTGAGAAATTCCTGTTCGATCACTTCGCGCGAAGGACTGCCGCGCGGCTGCAGTATCCAGGGGTAGGCCAGCAGCGCGTCGAAGCGCAATCGTTTTTTCCTGGCCTGGCTCAACAACGGGTGATCACGGCACACCACCACCGAGATGGTTTCGGCAGCAACGGGCTGGAATATCAAGTCCTGTTCGGCGGCTCCGGTCGTCGCCGGAATTCGGCCAATGACGACATCGAGCACCCCGCCGCGCAGCAGTTCGACGAGATGGTCGCTGGTGTCCACGGTGATCTCCATCGACAAGCGCGGATAGCGCCTCTTGAGTCCGACCAAGGCGCTGTTCAGGTGCGTCGGGACGGCCACCATGATGCAGCCGATCGACAATTTTCCCGCGCTACCCAGACGTAACTCGCTCAGTTCATGGGCTAGCGCCGTCATGTTGTTCTGCAGCGTGCGAAAGCTGTTCATCACCGCCTGCCCCGCGGAGTTCAATTGCAAGCCTCGCCCGGCACGGTCAAAGAGCTTTTCTCCCAAGGCATCTTCCAGCTCGTGCAGCATCTGACTCGCCGCCGACTGCGTCATGCCGAGGCAGTTGGCCGCGCCGCGCAGCGTCCGGTACTGATGGATGGCGAGCATCAGAGCGACTTGACGCATGCGCAGACGATTGAGCAGCTGTGGCGTGTGATCCGTCGTTTGCATAACGGCTTCCTGATAAGTACAGCTGATCAATATATCAAATACTTTAAATTTACGTAAACAATATTGCTTGTTACGATTCACCACGTTTTGCGGCTGGCGCTCTTGTCGGATCGACGCCTTTCCCGACGTTTTCTTATGCTGGCCCTCGCAAATGACAGAACACACCGAGCGGAGAAAAATGCGGCTGCTCCGGTCGATCACGAATCGATAACCAAGGAGAGAATTCATGAAAGTACTCATCACCGGCGCCGGAGGGTTTATCGGCAGTCGTCTGGCGCAGGCCTTGCTCAAAAGAGGAACGCTCGCCGACAGCACGGGCCAGCAGAAAGCGATTTCGAAAATCACCTTGCTGGACATCACTTTTCCGGCACAGAAAGATTCACGCCTCAACTATGTCCAGGGCGACTTGAGCGATGCGGCTTTGCTTGCCGCAACGATGGGAACGGACACCGCATCGGTATTTCACCTGGCGTCGATCGTCAGTGGCGGCGCCGAAGCTGACTTCGAGCTGGGGATGAAGGTCAACCTCGATGGCACCCGGGCACTGATGGACGCCTGTCGCCAACAGTCGCAGCCTCCTCGATTCGTTTTTTCCAGTTCGGTGGCCGCCTTCGGTTCGGGCTTCCCGCCAGTGGTCGATGACGACACCAAAGCCAGTCCGCTGACCTCGTACGGCGCACAAAAAGTCTGCTGCGAATACCTGACCAACGATTATTCCCGCCGCGGCTTCCTCGATGGGCGAGTGGTTCGACTGCCGACCATTTCAGTACGCCCGGGAAAACCCAATTTGGCCAAATCGTCGTACGCCAGCGGAATCATTCGCGAACCGTTAAACGGGGTGGTTTCGCGTTGCCCGGTCAGCGCGAGTACCGGAATCTGGATTCTGTCGCCGAGCAGAGTGGTCGATGCACTGATTCATGCACATGACTTGCCAGCCTCGGCCTGGGGCGTCAACCGCGTTCTCAACCTACCGGGGACAACGGCAACGGCGGGGGAAATGGTCGATGCCTTGCGCAAGATTGCCGGCGACAAGGTCGCTGATCTTGTGCAATGGGCGCCGGATGCCGACATCCAGGCTTTCATCGACAGCCTTCCCGTGCGCTTCAGGACGACTCGCGCGCTGGAAATGGGATTCGTTGCCGACCTGAACGTTGAAACGATGATCCGCGATCACATCGAAGAGCAAGGAATCACGATCTAACCCGACGAAATACCTGGAGAACAATCATGACAGAAGGAAATACGGCCATGCCGCTGAACAGAAACAACTGGCCGATCGCCGCGGCGATGATCAACTTCCCCGGCGTTCTGCCCGATGGCAGTCTGGTGCAGGAGCAGTCGGTCGACCAATGGGCGGCGACGCTGCAACAGGTCGTCGACGCCGGCTTTACCGAACTGGACCCGACCGACAGCTGGCTGCGCGTCGCCGACCTCTCGCCCAGTCGTTTGCGCGAGTTTCAGTATCTGGTCAAGACGCTTGGTCTGACGATTCCCGCCATCTCGACCACTCGGCGCAGCAGCGTGATCGATCCGCTGCATGGCGACGACTATCTCGCGTATAACCACCGGGTCATCGACACTGCCGCCGAAATCGGCGCCAAGGCAGTGAGCTTCGGATTGTTCGGGCAACTCACTGCAGAACAGCAAAAACGGCTCTGGTTTTGGACTGCCGAAGGGGTGAAGAACCCCGACGATCCGGCGACCTACCAGAAAGCCGTGAGCCGCATCCGCGAACTCGGCAAGCACG
>Ga0316604_10000721_pt1 | contig 35677 bp, 34 predicted proteins | sample OWC_soil_day20_C_FD_207650 | JGI IMG/M metagenome (GOLD analysis project Ga0316604, IMG submission 207650) | Wetland soil microbial communities from Old Woman Creek delta, Ohio, United States - OWC_soil_day20_CT | ecosystem: Environmental > Terrestrial > Soil > Wetlands | place: USA: Ohio... | reverse complement strand
ATGAGCAATAACAACTGGACCGTGAAGTTGACTACGTCGCTAAATTTATTTGATTCCGGCTTGACGAAATCCCAAATCAAGCAGGCAGAGCATAATGTCGATATGGTTTCGGACCAGGCCAGCCAGGCGCGGGATTCCATTTTGCTGAGTGTGCGGCAATATTATTTGAGCATGGCTGAAGCAGAAAAACGGATTGGCACCAATAAGGTGTCTGTTAACCAAGCGGAAGAAAACCTGATGATCCAAAAAGCCCGCTATGAAGTCGGTGTAGGTACCAATTTGGATTTACGGGATGCGGTGTTGGCGCTTGATTCGGCCCAGAAAGATTATATCCAGGCGCTCTATGATTATCATACCAGCAAAGCCAAGCTGGAGCAGGCGATGGGTTTGCCGGTGCAGTAAATCTGTGAAAACGGAATAGACGATGTTTTTGTAAGTACGGACACAGAAAAAATAAGAACCAAGGGAGCGCGCTCCCTTGGTTCTTATTTTTTTTCTGAGATTTTAAGAATAATTCGATGGAAATCCGTCAAGGCATTGCTCAGACAGATTGCATCCGTTTCATCCAAATGATGTATTTTTTCACCCAATATTTTCATCGTTTCCACTTTGAGTTGTTCCAGAAGGTCCACGCCGGACGAGGTGATGCTAACGGTGATGCTTCGGCGGTCGGAAGGATCCTGTTCCCTTTGGACAAAACCGTCCGACACCAACCGGTCCACTAACGGCGTCAATTGTTGTTTTGACATGAACAGAATATTGGCAAGTTCGGTCATAGTGGCCTTTTTGTTTATCAGGGCAAATAAAACATGCGCGTGCAGAGGGCTCAAAATATTGCGGAATTTTTGGTCGATCGGCCTGACAAATGTCATCTCTAAAAGAGGCATCAAGTGAAATAATAACTCTACGGCTTTTTGATGGTGCAAAAAAATCACTCCTTAGTTCTTTCTGTAAATGGATTAGGTGTTGACAGGGTAAAAATAAAGGACTATTATATAGTACATAAATATTTACAATCAATAAAAATTGATAATCAACTTATATATACATTATATCATAAACCAAATATAAATGAGATGAAAATCAAATCAAAAACAAAGAAAAAGTTTTTCGATAAAGCTAAGCTGGAACAGGCAATGGGCTTGCCGATGCGGTAAAACAACGAATGGAACAGGGAGGAAGCATCATGAAGGGGAAGCAGTTACGGTATTTGTACGCAGGAATTGCCATAGTACTGATGGTGATAGGCATCGTTGCCGGACGAAATTTTTTCCAGGCAAAGTCATCGGCTGCGGCTGGAGTGCCGCAAAGCGCAGCGGTCAAGGCTACGCAAGTTGTGCAGAGGGATACCCCGGTCACGAATGAATTTGCCGGCAAGATAAAATCGAAAAACGAAGTCAAAATTATGTCGAAAGTGTCGGGCAATATCATCGCCAAGATGGTGAAAGGCGGAGATACGGTATCGCAGGGACAGCCGTTATTTCAAATTGACGACAAGCAATATCGTTCGGCCATCCGTTCGGCGAACGCTTCTCTCTTGAAAGCGCAGGCGACGTTGAACAATTCGGAAAAAGATCTGGAACGGTATCAAAGGTTGGCCGCAGTAAAAGGGGTTTCGCAGCAGACGCTGGATGCGCAGGAGGCGCAGGCAGCGGAAAACGAAGCTGCCGTTGCCGTTTGCCGGGCTGCTCTGCAACAGGCATACGAGGACCAACAGGATACCCTGATTGTTTCGCCGGTCGACGGACGCATTGACGTCAATGATATAAGCATTGGCCAGTATGTTACGGCGGGTTCGACGACGATGGCGACAATCTCTTCGCTGGATCCAATTTGGGTGCAGTTTAGCATGAGTGAAAATGACTATTTGAATTTTGTCAGATTAGGGAATGGGGTTTTGCCGGAGTATTTGAAAAATAATCTTACGCTGGTCCTCGGCAATGGACAGGAATATTCATTAAGCGGATACATTGAACAGATCGATAAAGGAGTTGGTGATACAACCGGCACAATTACCATCAAGGCCTCTTTCGATAATCCGCAGCATATGCTGCTGCCGGGGATGTTTGCCAAGATTGTTATGCATGGCGATGTGCGTAAAGGGGCTTTGCTTGTTCCGCAGAAGGCCGTAAAGGAACTGCTGGACAGTACCTTTATTACGGTCGTTACGGCGGACAATACAGCCGATATCCGGCCGGTAAAAATGGGCAATAAAGTCGGCGCCTTTTGGATTGTTGAGTCGGGTCTTGCAGCGGGAGAGACGATTGTGGTCGACGGGATCGACAAAGTGAAACAAGGGACCGCATTGAATGTTACGATGGTGCAGCCGGATGATGTACAGACTCCGGTGAAACAATAGGGGGCGTTTGCATGGCTAATTTTTTCATCAACCGTCCGGTATTCGCGATTGTTTTGTCGCTGATTATTACGCTGTTGGGTGTGATATCCGTCTTCAATTTGCCGGTTGCCCAGTATCCGCAGATTTCTCCGCCCACGGTATCGGTCAGTACCAGTTACCAGGGTGCCAACGCCGAAGTGGTTGACCAGACTGTCGCGCAGATTATTGAAGAACAGATCAACGGGGTTGAGGGCATGGTTTCAATGTCTTCTGCCAGTACGGATGCTGGCTCCTATTCGCTAAGTATCCAATTTGAATCGGGTAAGGACTCCGATACCGCGGCTGTGCAGACGCAAAATAGGGTTGCATCGGCCACGGCGTCGCTGCCTGGTACGGTTCAGACGGCTGGTGTCACGACCCGGAAGGCTTCGCAGGATATGGCGTTGATTTTTAACCTATGGTCCCCGAATGATCAGTATTCCGATAATTTCATGAAAAACTACGGAAATATTTATCTGATTGATGATCTGAAACGGATCAAGGGTGTTGGCGATGTCATGGCGTTTGGTTCGGATTACAGCATGCGGATTTGGCTGCAGCCGGATAAAATGGCGCAGCGCGGAATAGCGCTGTCTGCGGTAACGAACGCGATCGAGACGCAAAATGTCCAGGCGGCAGCCGGGACGATCGGAAAAATGCCGGTTGCTTCCGAGCAAGCGTTTCAATATACAGCCCGTGTCAAAGGGCGCCTCAGCGAGACAAGCGAGTTTGAAAACATCATTATTAGTTCCAATGCCGACGGTTCTTTTACGCGGCTGAAAGATATTGCCCGGGTAGAGTTGGGCAGCAAAGAATACAGCTACAAAGGGATGATCAACGGCCATATCGGCGCCGGTTTTGCCGTGAAATTAACCAGTGATGCCAATGCGTTGGAGACGATCAGCAAGGTGAAAACCGCGTTAGAAGCGGCAGCAAAGAATTTCCCGCCGGGGATGGAATATAAAATTGTTGTGGATAATACCAAATTTGTGCGTGAATCGATGATTGAGGTTGCCAAAACCTTTGGCGAAGCATTGTTTTTGGTTGTGGTGGTTGTATTCATCTTTTTGCAGAGCTGGCGGGCAACGCTGATTCCTTTACTGGCGATTCCGGTATCGTTGCTGGGAACCTTCGGCGCGTTCAGCGTCTTGGGTTTTACCATCAACACCCTCACGATGTTTGCGATGGTGTTAGCAATCGGCTTGGTGGTGGATGACGCGATCGTGGTGATTGAAGCAGTTGAACATCATATGCGTTATTCCGGCCTTTCGCCGCTGGAAGCGACGAAACGGGCCATGAGCGAAGTTTCCGGGCCGGTGGTGGCGATTGCTTTTGTTTTAGCGTCGGTATTTATTCCGGTGGCTTTTTTCAGCGGCATGATGGGGATTTTGTACAAACAGTTTGCTTTGACGATTGTTGTGTCGATGGCGTTGTCGGCGGTTGTAGCGCTTTCGCTTACACCGGCTTTGTGCACAATGTTACTGAAGCCGCATGATCCGAACGCCCACAGCGGCTTTTTGGAACGGTTTTTCGGGGCGTTTAACCACTGGTTTGAACGAACGGTGGAGAAATATGGGAACGGCTTGCTCAGCTTGGTTCCTCAGGCCCGGATGTGCGTTGTTTTGCTGGGCGTATTATTAATTTTGACCGGCAGTTTGTATAAATTGGTTCCGACGTCGTTCGTGCCGGATGAGGACCAGGGGTTTTACATTGCATCCGTTAACCTGCCGGAAGCAGCCAGCTTAAACCGGACGATTGAAACGGTAGAAAAGCTTGCCGAACAGATCAAATCGCAGCCGGGGGTTGCCAATGTAATGGGTTTGTCCGGGATGGATATCTTGAGCGGCGGCAGTAAAAGCAGCGCGGGAACCATGTTTGTTGAACTCGAATCTTGGGGACAGAGGGAAAAACCGGAATTAAAGGTAAAAGCGGAAGTAGGCCAAACCTTTAAAAGCGGGATGCAGTTACAAGAGGGATCAGTTATCGCGTTTGCCCCGGCTAGTTTGCCTGGGTTGGGCATGGTGGGCGGTTTTACCTTGATGCTGGAAGATCGCAACGGCGGTTCGTTAACGGATCTGGATACGGTTGCCCAGAATTTTGTGGCAGCAGCCAAGGAACGTCCGGAAATTGCTTCTATTACTTCGAATTTCAAATCCAGTACTCCGGGTTATGAGTATGAGGTCGACCGCGAGAAGGCTCATCAGATGGGTGTAGAACTGGATGATGTATTCACCGCCTTGCAGACTTATTTTGCCGGCGCCGAGGTAAACGATTTTAATAAATTTGGCCGGGTGTATAAGGTGATTGTGCAGGCAGACACGGCGTTCCGGGGCGATCCCAACGCGACGCGGTATTTGTATGTAAAAAGCTCTAATGATGTAATGGTTCCGTTGAATACCTTATTGAAGGCGAAAAGCGTAAACGCGTCCTCGATGGTTTCACGCTATAACGGCGTTAAGTCAGTGCAGATCAACGGCACACAAGCCACAGGCTACAGTTCCGGCCAGGCGATGACCGCGTTGGAAGAAGTTGCGGCGCAAACGCTGCCGTCCGGCTATACGTATGAATGGTCCGGACAGAGCCGCGAGGAGAAGATTTCCAGCGGGCGGGCGCCGATCGTATTTGGTATGGCGATTGTGTTTGTCTTTTTGTGCCTGGCCGCTCTTTATGAAAGCTGGAGCGTACCGTTTGCCGTGCTGCTTTCGGTTCCAACCGGGATGTTTGGCGCGTTCCTGTTTCAGTATGTTACTGCGTTGGAAAACAGCATTTATATGCAAATAGGTTTGGTGATGCTGATTGGTTTGGCGGCGAAGAACGCGATCCTGATTGTGGAGTTTGCCAAAGTCAGGGTAGATAGAGGCATGGAACCGGTCCAGGCGGCGATTGAGGCGGCCAAACTGCGGCTGCGGCCGATCCTGATGACTTCATTGGCCTTTATTATCGGCTGTATTCCATTGGCGCTTGCGAGTGGGGCCGGCGCCGGGGCCAGAAATTCCATGGGGACTGCGGTGGTCGGAGGCATGTTTATGGCCACAACCCTGGGGATTTTTCTGATCCCGATTCTGTTTGTACTGGTAGAAAAAGTGACACAAAGGATCAAAGCGCGGTAGATGATTCAACGTGCTTGTGGGCAGCAACGTGTTCTGTTTTAGATGGAACACGTTGCTGTTTGGTATGTAAAAATGATTAGCAAACAATGCGAAACAATGATTTTGGTTAAAATGCCTAGGACTAAAGATGACGGCCGGTTTGTGGAGAAAGAAAACGAAACATGCCTTGACAAATCCAATGAAGCAGTTTATTATAGTCACAAGTAAGTTGGTTGACCAGATAACTGGAGACTGATTCCGAACAGGAATTGGTCTCTTTTTTATTTTACCCAAGGATTCTCTATCGATAAACCGTGCACTTTATCGATAGAGGCGTAAGGAATTAAAAAATGTGATAAGAGGGGCTGGAAAAATGAAAAATCTTAAAGTACTATTGCTATTCTTATTGTTGCTATTACCACTCATCGTAGTAGGTTGCGGAAATTCCAAAGCAGAGAATGAGAGTATTAAGAAAACCACTGTTGCTACAAACTCCGACGCGGACCTTTCCGGGGTAGTCCTGCGCATTGCCGCCGCGGAAGGGAGAAACGGACAGTCCTTGTTAGAAGCGGCAGGGTTGGACAAAACACCGTATAAGGTGGAATTCCACGTGATGCAAGGTGGAAATCTCGTGTTGGAAGCAATGGCCGCAAACCAGATCGATTTAGGAACCGGCAGCCAGATCCCGCCGATCTTTGCCTCACAGGGAAGAAATGGCGGTAATCTGAAAATTATCGCTACGAAAAAATCAACCACTTTGGAGCAAGAATTAATTGTTCCGGCGAATTCACCCATCAAAGCGGTACAAGATTTAAAAGGGAAAAAAGTTGCTTATGTTAAGAGTACAACGGCTCATTATTTCCTGGCGAAAATGCTCGAAAATGCCGGCCTTTCCTGGACTGACGTAGAACCTATCGCGATGACAACGTCGGATGGTTTGTCGGCCTTATTGACGGGGGAAGTCGATGCGCTTGCCAGTTATGGGAACGCGATCCGTTCCGCGCATGCCAAAGGTGCGGTAACGCTGCAACCGGCAACGAATATTCTTTCCGGCGATTTTTACTGGTATGCAACACCGGATGCGATACGAGATCCGAAAAAGCATGCGGCGATTGTCGATTATCTGTCCCGATATAATGAAGCGCATGAATGGGCCAGACAAAACCCGGAAAAATGGGCCGCCTATTATGCGCCGCAAATCAATCAAAAAGTACCAGACTTTTTGCAACAATATAATGAAGAAAATCAGCAGACCAAAACAAGAATTGTGCCGATTGACGCTGCCACTATTGTGTCTGAACAAGATATCGTCAATACGTTTATCAAAATAGGGCTGATAAGAGGTGAAATTGATATCAGCAAAATTTTTGACCGTTCTTTTGATGCAGAAATCAGCAAATTTAAGCAGTACCAGTAAAGGAAGAGGTGGAGAATTTGGGCAATCGGTTTGCAATCAGCGATTTGGCGCTTTCTTGGAGTATACCATTCATCGTACTGATATTCTGGTATGCCATAACCCTGGGACAAAGCAGTATGAGTTTATTTCCCCCTCCGGGGGATGTTGGGATCGCCGTCGGCCGCTTAATAAAAGACGGTACTTTAGCGAAGAACCTTGAGATTAGTAGTATGAGAGCAATAATGGGCTTTGTAATCGGCGGGCTGATCGGTTTTTTGTTGGGTGTAGTAAACGGACAGTTCCGTTTGGCAGAAGCGATTTTAAATACCCCCATCCAAATGATCCGGAATGTTCCGCATCTGGCGATGATGCCGTTGATCCTTATCTGGTTTGGCATCGGTGAAACCGCTAAAATTGTTTTGATTTCGCTGGGAACGTTTTTCCCCATCTATCTGAACACTTTTCATGGGATTCGGTACGTTGACAAGAGTCTGATTGAAATGGGAAAAACGTATGGCCTGACCCGGTTTGAAGTGTTCAAAGATATTATTTTCCCTGGAGCGTTATCGTCGATCATGATTGGCGTCCGTCAATCGCTGGGACGTATGTGGCTAACTCTGATTGTCGCGGAAACGGTCGCTGCCAAGTCGGGGATCGGGTTTATGGCAACGAACGCCAGGGAGTTTATGCTTATGGATGTAATCGTACTGAGTTTGCTTATATATGCTGTGTTGGGAAGCATTTCCGACTTAGCGGCAGGGGTGATTGAAAAAAGGGTTTTGCGATGGCACCCCAATTACAGAAAAGCGTAATAGGAGAATACTATGAGCGACAGTAAAGGCTTTGAAATCAACATACAAAATTTAAATAAATCCTTCGGTGACGTCCATGTATTAAAAAATATTAACCTTACCATAGAACCGGGTGAATTTGTGGCCCTGGTCGGGCACAGCGGCTGCGGAAAGAGTACGTTATTACGGCTGATTTCCAGTCTTGAGGTTCCGACGAACGGCCAGATTACTTTAAACGATGCGCCGGTAAAAAAGATTAATCCGGCAGTACGGTACCTGTTCCAGGAAGCAAGGCTGCTGCCATGGAAGACGGTCTGGGAAAATGTCGCACTGGGCTCGAAAGACCGCAGTAAGGAGAAAGTCCTTCATGCTTTGCAAGAAGTAGATCTGGTAATGAAGGCGGAAGAATGGCCATTGATCCTATCTGGCGGACAGAAACAGCGGGTGTCTTTGGCCCGCGCCCTGGCGGGAGAACCCCAATTGCTGCTGCTGGATGAACCGCTGGGGGCTCTGGATGCGTTGACGCGGATTAACATGCAGATCCTCATCGAGAAACTATGGAAAGAACAGGGTTTTACGGTGGTTTTGGTTACCCACGATGTGAACGAAGCCATTTATTTGGCGGACCGGGTTGTAGTGATTGAAGATGGAAAAATTGCCATGGATAAAAAAATAACTCTCGCCCGCCCACGGGTGAAAGACAGTAACTTCGCTTATTTTGAACGGCTAATTTTGGACAAGGTAATGAAAAATGACGAAGTAGTTGACAGTGAAGCTGCAGATAAAGTGTATGCCATTTAGCAAAAGAGAGGGAGAAATCACAAATGAAAATTACCCAGGTAGAAGTTTTTCATGTCCATTTACGGAAAGAAACGAAGCAACGTCCTGTATTGGTAAGGATTGATACCGATGAAGGGATTTATGGGGTTGGGGAAGCCGGAATGGCCTATGGTACCGGTGGAAGCGCTGCAGCCGGCATGATCAAAGACCTTGCTAAATTGATTATTGGTTTGGATCCGTTTAATACGGAAGCGATCTGGGAGAAATTTTTCAAAAAAACGTTTTGGGGGCAAGGCGGGGGAACCGTTGTGTTTTCCGGTATCAGCGCCATTGACATGGCGCTTTGGGATATTAAAGGGAAAGCGCTGGGGCTGCCCTTATACAAACTGTTAGGCGGGAAATGCCGGCCGGATCTCAGGGTCTATGCGTCACAAATCCAGTTTGGCTGGGGTCCGAACCGGAGTGGCAAAGGCAAAAAAGAAGAATATGCCGAAGAAGCGTTAAAAGCCGTTGGCGAAGGATATGATGCGGTAAAGGTGGATGCATTGGCGCTCAATCGCAATGGCACCAGCGAAAATGTGCATTTGGAAGGACCTTTGCCTAACTCTATAATCCAGAGCGGCGTTGAGCGTGTGAAGGCAATCCGGGATGCTGTCGGTCCGGATGTAGATATTATTGTAGAAAACCATGCATATACGGATATGGTCAGTGCGATTCAGTTTGCCAAGGCCATCGAAGACTATAATATTTTCTTTTATGAAGAAATCAATACCCCGTTAAATCCGAAATTATTGCAAAAAGCCAAAGAAAAGATCAACATTCCCATTGCTTCCGGGGAAAGAATATATACCCGCTGGGGGTACTTGCCGTTCTTCGCCGATCGGTCGATTGATGTCATCCAACCGGATATCGGCTCGTGCGGCGGGTTTTCGGAGTTTAAGAAAATTGCTGAGCTGGCGCATGCGTATGAAGTGACGGTACAGGCACACGTAGCGGGAACCGGTGTGGCGGAAGCAGCGGCTTTGCATGCTGAAACAGCTATCCCGAATTTCTGCATTCATGAGCATCATCAGAAAACGTTATTGCCGGAGTATATCGAGTTGTGCGTCCATAACTATCAACCGGTCAATGGACGGTATATGGTTCCGGAGCTTCCCGGCATCGGGCAGGATTTCACTGAAAAGGTATACACTGCTTCGGATCGGATCTTAGTAAAGTAGGAAGCGGAACATTTCAAAAGTAGTTAATTAGGATACTGGAGGAATAGGATATGGCAGAAGCAAAAGACAGGGCACATTTTAGCTGCACGGATTGCGGGGCAGGAAGTTGTTTTAAGGGTGACGGGAATTTTCCGGAATTTTGTCTGACAACCCACTTAACCGACAAGGAAATTGAAAAAATTGTTGATTTATATACGAATGACGAAGAAGTGAAGCGTTTGGCGATTGCCGGCGCGGAAGTAGAAGGCGGCTTTTACGGAAAATATACCCGTGTGGAAGAAATCATGGAATTCGCCAGACGGATAGGCGCAAAAAAAATCGGGATAGCAACCTGCGCCGGATTATTAAATGAAAGCAGAATTTTTGCCCGGATTTTGAAAGCCAGTGGATTTGAAGCCTTTGGGGTTGCCTGCAAGGTCGCCGCTGTACCGAAGGCGAAAATCAATATTGGCGATGAATACATCATGCGGCCAAACGAATCCATGTGCAATCCGGTACTGCAGGCTAAGCTGCTCAATAAAAATAAAACGGAACTGAATGTTGTTGTCGGTTTATGCGTGGGACATGACAGCTTGTTTTATAAATATGCGAAAGCGCCAACGACAACGTTAGTGACGAAAGACCGGCTTACCGGCCACAATCCGGTTGCGGCGTTGTACACAGCGCAGAGTTATTACAAGAAATTGTTGCAGGGAAATTTGGAGTAAACGAGAAAATCGCAATTTGAGTATATAATTGAATTTTTTGATAAGCCGTTCGAGAAATCTGAAAAATTTCTTAAACGGCTTATTTTTTTTGATCGAAGGACCTGCTTGGAAATTGCAGCAATCATGTAAGTTATTTCAAGCTTCGATGTTTTTATTGCCTTACTGCGTAAAATAAAATATGATAAAAGTAAGAATATTCTCAAAAAAGGTGGTGCGAAGAATGGGTTATGGGATGATGGACGGTGGTTGGTTTCTTGGAGGGATGTTCATGCTGCTTTTTTGGGTTGTTCTCATTCTTGGCGTTTTTTATCTAGTTCGTATGTTAATTGCTCAAGCTAAACCGTCTGCAAGCAAGACCGAAGATACTGCTCTTGAAATTCTGCAGAAGCGTTATGCACGTGGTGAAATCAGTCACGAAGAATTCGAGAAAATGAAAAAAAACCTCTCATAGGAGGCTGCTATGGATCCTATTTACACCTGTCCAATGCATCCTGAGGTGCGGCAAGGCCATCCAGGGTATTGTCCCAAGTGCGGTATGACGTTGGAACTAAAAACACCGGCTTTGGGCGCGGAAGATGAGGAGAGCCTTGAACTAAAGGATATGATAAAGCGCTTTTGGATTGGCAGTGTGCTGACTTTACCGGTCTTTATCCTTGCGATGGTTCATCTGTTTTCATGGACAGGAATTCAGACCTGGGCGAATAGCCATATTTTACGTTGGATCCAGTTTGCTCTTTCCATCCCTGTGGTCTGGTGGGCAGGCTGGCCGTTTTTTGTTCGTGGCTGGCAGTCAGTCAAGACATGGAATTTGAATATGTTCACTCTGATTGCCATTGGTGTGGGGGCAGCGTTCGCCTATAGCAGTGTAGCGATGCTCCTGCCGAATGTATTTCCACAAGCGATGCAGCATGAAGGCATGGTCGATATCTATTTTGAGGCTGCGGCAGTGATCGTTGTGCTGGTGCTTCTCGGTCAGGTACTTGAACTGCGTGCGCGCAGCCGTACCGGCAGTGCTATTAAAGCATTGTTAAATCTTGCACCACCTGTGGCACGGTTAGTGACAGCAAAAGGAGACCAAGAAATCCCGCTCGACCAGGTGAAAGCCGGCGATCGGTTGCGCGTGGTTCCGGGGGATAAAGTACCGGTTGACGGAACTGTGACCGAAGGACATTCGAGTGTGGAAGAATCCATGATTTCCGGTGAACCGCTGCCGGTAGAAAAGGCCATCGGCGACAAAGTAACAGGCGGAACTGTTAATGGTGCCGGCAGTTTTGTTATGCAAGCCGAGCGGATCGGCAAAGATACATTGCTGGGGCAGATTGTGGATATGGTTGCTGAAGCTCAGCGAAGCAGGGCGCCTATTCAGGGTCTTGCTGACAAAGTTGCGGGTTATTTTGTACCGGCTGTGGTGATTGTTTCGGCGCTCACCTTTATAATTTGGATGGTATTTGGGCCAGAGCCCAGGCTCGCCTATGCAGTTGTTAATGCTGTCGCGGTTCTCATTATTGCCTGCCCTTGCGCTCTTGGTCTGGCTACGCCAATGTCCATTATGGTCGGGGTCGGTCGCGGAGCACAGGAAGGTGTGCTTATGAAAAATGCCGAGGCGCTTGAACGGTTAGAAAAAGTGGACACGCTTGTTGTGGATAAAACGGGAACTCTTACTGAGGGGAAACCGAAACTCATGGATATCGTTTCCGTTGATGGATTAGATACACAAGAACTGTTGCTGCTTGCGGCTTCGCTGGAGCAAGGAAGCGAACACCCGCTTGCTGCTGCGATTGTGCAGGGGGCAAAAGACAAAGGCGTTATGATTGAAGAAGTGCAGAACTTTCGCTCGATAACGGGCGGAGGAGTAGTAGGCACCGTTAACGGTCGAGGGGTGATGATCGGCAAGCCAGCTTTTCTAAGAAAAGAAAAGGTTGTAGGGCTCGAGACTCTTGAGGACGCGGCAATCAAGCACCAGGAAGAAGGAAAGACCGTAGTGTACGTGGCGGTGGATGGCAGCGCAGCGGGTTTCCTTGCCGTCGCTGACCCCGTCAAAAGCACTACCGCCACTGCCATTCAGGAACTCCATGAGCTCGGATTGACCATCGTTATGCTCACCGGCGATAATCGCCATACTGCCGATGTGGTTGCCAAGACACTTGGTCTCGATGCAGCAGAAGCAGAGGTTGAACCTGCTGCAAAAGCAGAACATGTGAAAAAACTGCGGGCGGATGGACACCATGTTGTGATGGCTGGAGACGGCATTAACGATGCTCCTGCCCTGAGTGCAGCCGAAGTCGGTATCGCAATGGGCACCGGTACGGACGTTGCCATGCAAAGCGCGGGCATAACCCTTGTTCAAGGCGACCTCCGCGGTATAGCCAAAGCCATTCGCCTAAGCCGCGCCACAATGAAAAACATCCGGCAGAATCTGGTCTTTGCTTTTATTTATAATGCTTTAGGAATTCCAGTAGCGGCAGGCGTACTTTATCCGTTCTTTGGTTTATTGCTCAGCCCAATAATCGCCGGAGCAGCTATGAGCTTGAGTTCTGTTTCGGTCATCGGCAACGCTTTGCGGTTACGCGGTATAAAACTTGAAACCAAAGGAGAAAGGAGCATAATTATGAATAATGAACACGCATCGGCAGAGAAACCGGTATACACCTGTCCCATGCATCCTGAAGTGCAGCAAGATCATCCCGGTAACTGTCCCAAATGCCATATGACATTGGAACTGAAAAAAACGCAGCAAAAATGACTTGTACTGAGAGCTGACATTTTAAAAGCAACATCCTGTGGGGATCATTTTGAGGGGGCGAACAATATGTTTGATTATACGGTTGTGACGGACAAAGAATTCGATCAGATCGTTCTTGATCTCAAAAGTGCACTGAGCGAGCGAAAATTCGGGGTGCTTTGGGAATTGGATCTTCCGGCTAAGCTCAAAGAAAAAGGCGTGGACTACGTTGGAAAAATCCGCATCCTGGAAGTATGTAACCCGCAAAGAGCAAAAGGAGTTTTGGAAACGAATATCCGGGCCGGATATTTTTTGCCCTGTAAAATCGTTGTGTATGAAGAAAATGGCAAAACAAAAATCGGCATGCCGAAACCAACCAAATTGATTGAACTCTTAGGAGATGTACGGCTGAAACAGGAAGCGGCGGAGGTAGAAGCGGATCTAATGGCTGCCATAGATGTCACTGCAACGTAAGAAGAAGGAACGTAATATGCCTAAATGGCTCAATCGATTTCTTTATACCATTACAAATTGGAAGTATCAGAATAGACTTAGGGGAGGAGTGTCGCCCGCCAATGGGTTTGACTGCTCAGGGCTGGTACAGTATGTGTATCGGCAGGCTGGCATCAGTATGCCGCACACTGATGACTTGCAGTTTTTAGTGGGTAGGACAGTGGCTCCATCCGCCCTCCAGACAGGCGATTTGGTATACTTTAAAACGCATGAGCCGGGAGCATCTCATGTAGGTATTTATATTGGCGGGCTTACGCCCTCTGTTTTTATGCAGAAGACTCATAACCCCGTTTGCGGTAGCCTCCGATTTTAACCGCTGTATTTGTCTGACGCTGAGGTCTAAGAGCTCTGAAGCTTGTTGATTTGTAAGATGACCTGCTAACAGTTCTTCAATACTGGTAATTTTTCGGGCTTCTTGTTTGCTCATTTCAATCTTCATCCGCTCATTATATTTCTTTTTTGAGCGGGATGACATTTTCCTTGATGACGTATACCATGACATTATCGCAGATCAACAACACAAAAAACTATTGTGAGGTTGACAGGTAATCGATTTGAGTATATAATCTTTTCAAAGATTGATGTTTGGCTAATCAGAGAACTGAAGGCTAAGGAACTTCCAGATCAGGAGGAACCTTGGCCTTTTTGTTTTATTCGAACAAACGCAAATATTTTATTTACAGAGTTAATGAGGAGAGTGAAGACCGATGAAAGACCATGTTTGGATACCCAGCAGAAACGGACGCTTATCGGCAATGATCCATTTGCCGGAAACTTTTCGGGAAGGAGACCCGCTGGTTGTTTGCTGCCACGGTTTTACCGGCGATAAAGTCGGCAGCAATCAGTTGACCAGAAACTTAGCGGCTTTTTTAGAAAAATCGGGCTATGGGGTAGTTCGGTTTGATTATCTTGGTTCTGGCGACAGCGACGGCGAATTTTCCACGGACACATTTGTGGCAGGGTGGAAAGAAGACCTTGCGAACGTTTTTGCCTGGATGGAAACACAAAAACGATTGACCGCTTCACCCGTTGTTTTGTACGGGCACAGTTTGGGCGGGCTAATCGCTTTAACCCATAAAGATCTCGCCAAGCGTGTGGTTGCGCGGGTTGTATTTGCCCCCGTAACACGCCCGGTACATAATTTCCGGGATATCATACTTGGCGAAAATTTATGGCAGGATGCGCTGGACGGTAAAGAAATTGCCAATTTTTATGGACGTGGGTTTCGTTTGCAGAGCCAATTTGTACAGGATTTACTGAAAGGCAGGTATGATCCCATACAAGATGCAAAGCAATTATCCACACCATTATTAATTGTCCACGGTACCATTGATGAAGTTGTACCGGTTCAAGGGTCGAAAGACCTGAATTCCGTCTATTGCGGTCGAAAAGAATTGGTGGAACTTGAAATCGACCATGTTGCAACCGGCGCCCAAGATAAACTGCAGGCGATTGTTGCCGGATGGCTGCAGAAAATGTTTTCTTCACGCTAATTTTTATAAAGGAGCGGTCAAAATGAATGTCATGATAGTAGGAGGTGACCATTTGGGGAATATCAGTAAAAATTTAGAATCTTACGGCGTTACTGCTATCGAACATATTCGGGGAAGAAATACATCTGACCGGAAGATTAAGATCCCGCAAGCGACTTCATTGGTGGTTGTACTTACCGACTATATCAATCACGGTACCGCTCGGCACGTGAAGGAAAAAGCAAAGTCTTTAGGGATACCGGCGGTTTTTGCCAAGCGGTCATGGCGTTCTCTAGAAGAAGAGTTGACGAAATTTACCGTGCCGGAAGGGCGGGGCAAAGATTTCCATTTTAGTCCTATAATTCCTATGGTATAATAGGACTACTAATATGGAGGTATATTCAAATGAAAATATCGACAAAGGGAAGATATGCCCTTCGGGTAATGATCGATTTAGCACAGCATACTAACGGAGAGTACATTTCGCTCAAGGATATTGCCAAGCGGCAAGAAGTTTCCCTGAAATACCTTGAAATGATTATGGCCTTGCTGAATAACGCAGGATTTGTAATCAGCGCAAGAGGCAAACACGGAGGTTATAGGCTGCGTAAAATCCCGCGCGAATATACGGTGGGTTCAATATTGAAACTTGCTGAAGGCAGCCTTGCTCCGGTAGCTTGTTTGGATTGCGAAATAAATTCATGTACACGAGCAACGCAGTGCCTTACACTGCCCTTTTGGGAAACGCTCAATACCATCGTAGATGAGTATATTGAGAGCGTGACACTGGAGGACTTAATCAAACAACAGCAGAATTCAATTGGCGAAGAGTACGACATATAAATGTAGACTTGCTTCAGATCGAGTTCAGCCTGCTTTTGTATGTCGTAATATATTTATGATTTATTCCTATTGACTTTATAGGAAATTTCCGTTATATTTAATCCTATAATTGTTATATGATATAAGAAATAATTGGGAAGGGGTACCATCTTGCCTTAAACATTAACCTTATATATTAACAAAGTTTAGTGAATATACGTGAGCGAGTAATACGACAATTAAATAGATACTCTTATCCAGAGTGGTCGAGGGACTGGCCCAATGACACCCGGCAACCGGCTTAACCGCAAGGTGCTAAATCCAGCAGGAGAAATCTTGGCAGATGAGAGAAAGTGCGTGCGATTAGTAAGCCCCTTTCATCTGAATGAAAGGGGCTTACTAATTCTCCCCAAAAAAATCTTGTTTATCGATGGAAGGATGGTTTTCATGCAGTTAAGTTCCCAAATTGCTCAGGTAGGTTTGTGTACTGATAAAAAAACCGGGGCCATCAGTACTCCGATATATCAGACTGCGACATTCCGGCATCCTGGTCTGGGGCAAAGTACCGGCTATGATTATACGCGCAGTAAAAATCCTACCCGGCAGGTGCTGGAAGAAGGAATTGCCTCATTGGAAGGCGGCCATGCCGGTTTTGCCTTTTCGTCCGGAATGGCTGCGATTACTTCCGTCCTTATGCTCTACGAGTCCGGTGACCATTTGATTGCCGTTGCCGACTGTTATGGCGGAACGTACCGGGTTTTGGACAAGGTTTTCACAAAGTTTGGTTTAAGTGTAAGTTTTATTGACACCAGCTCATTATATGAAATTCAGGCAGCGATACGCCCTGCAACAAAGGCCATTCTCGTGGAAACACCGACCAATCCGCTGATGAAAATTGCAGATATTGCTGCCATCGTCAAACTTGCCCGTGCCCATAATTTACACGTCATCGTAGACAATACGTTCTTAACACCATATTTTCAGCGGCCGCTTGAAATGGGTGCAGATATTGTATTGCACAGCGGGACGAAATACTTGGCCGGCCATAGCGACTTGGTCTGTGGCCTTGCCGTGACCCGTACGGCAGAGCTGAGCGAAAAATTGGCTTTTCTGCAGAACGCAACCGGCGCGGTTTTGGGACCGTCGGACTGTTGGCTGCTGCTGCGGGGGATAAAAACTTTGGCGCTGCGGATGGAACGGCATAACAGCAATGCGACAGCCGTCGCTTTGTGGCTGCAGCAGCACCCGCACGTACAACATGTCTATTTCCCTGGGCTGTCTAATCATCCTGGCAAGGAAATTCATGACCGGCAGGCTGCCGGTTACGGCGGAATGATCGCGTTCGAAGTCGACGATCCTGCGCTTGTGCCCAGGATATTAAGTCAGGTGAATTTGATCCAGTTTGCCGAAAGCCTCGGCGGAGTAGAGTCTTTGATTACATTCCCTTCTGTGCAGACGCATGCCGATATTCCGGCTGCGTTGCGAGAGAAATTTGGGATTAACGATAAGCTGCTGCGGCTCTCCGTAGGCATTGAAGCGGCAGAAGACATTATCGAGGATTTAAAGCAAGCGATACGATGAAGGTAGACTCGTTTCAGCTCAGAATAAAATACATTGATTATAATAAGGAAGGGATAAAATGACTGATTTTGCGACAAAATTGATCCATAACCAAGGCGGGATTGATCCGGCAACGGGTGCCGTCGGCGTTCCGATCTACCAGGTGTCGACGTTTGACCAAAATGTCGGCAATGGCGATGAATATGATTATTCCCGCTCGGGCAACCCTACCCGGGCAGCGCTGGAAGCGATTATTGCCGAGCTGGAAGGCGGAGTGGCAGGGTTTGCTTTTGCTTCCGGGATGGCGGCAGTTTCGGCCGCGTTGCTGATCTTCGAACAAGGAGATCATTTGATTGCACCGAAGGATGTGTATGGCGGGACCTACCGGATGTTGACCAGAGGGGTGTCGAAGTGGGGAATCAGCCATACTTTTGTCGACACCACAGATTTAGAGGCGGTAAAAGCGGCAATAAAACCCAATACAAAAGGAATTATATTGGAAAGCCCGTCCAATCCGTTATTGAAAGTCAGCGACTTGCCGGCAATCTGCGTTTGGGCCAAGGAAAAGGGGCTGATTTCGATTGTGGATAATACGTTCATGACGCCGTATCTGCAGGCCCCGTTACAGTTTGGCGCGGATATCGTAGTGCATAGCGCAACAAAATTTTTGGCCGGACACAGTGATGTGATAGCCGGACTTGCGGTTACTGCAGATAAAGGGCTGGCAAGCCAGTTGAAATTTTTGCAGAACGCACTGGGCGGAGTGTTGGGACCTCAGGACAGCTGGCTGACAATACGGGGCATCAAGACGTTGAAAGTTCGGATGGACCAATCGCAGGCTTCTGCATTGAAGATTGCGCAAGCTTTGGCGAAATGCCCCAAGGTGAAAGCGGTGCATTATCCAGGTTTGCCTGAACATCCCGGGCACGAACTTCTCAAACAGCAGGCGAATGGTTTTGGTGCGGTGTTGTCATTTGAATTGGAGAGCGTTGAACTGGCAAAAGAACTCATGGCGAAAGTAAAAATTCCGGCCTTGGCCGTCAGTTTAGGCGGGGTGGAAAGTATTTTGTCGTATCCGGCGACCATGTCCCATGCTGCCATCCCCGCAGCAGTCCGGCATGAATTTGGTATTAGCGATGCTCTCGTACGGCTTTCAGTTGGTCTGGAAGACCCGCAGGATTTATTGGAGGATATGATGGCCGTATTAAAATAACAGCAGAATTTGATGGAGGGAATAGGAAATGGAGATAGCAAAGTCCGTATGGCAGATCATAGAAACAGAAATTCAGGGTATCGGTCACGGAACAGTCACTTTGATTGTTCAAGATGGGCGGTTAATTCAAATTGATAAAACAGAAAAAATCCGGTTGGTTTCCGATTCCCCCGGAAAGGCCAGGAAAATTGCAAAATCTTCGGAAGATCCACAACTCACCAATTTGCGCCTGCGAATCGGCAAGGCGCTGGCTGAACTGCAGTATGGCCAGATTGTGATTGTTATTAAGAATCACCAGATTACGCAAATTGAACGGTTGGAAAAATATCGTGTCGGGGCGATGGAAGGGTTGTTTGGCGAAGGGATATAAAAGGAGTGGCAAGAATATGACAGACATCAATGGAAAATTGTCGAATTTAAATCAATTACTGCAAGAAATGAAAAGTGTGGTGATTGCTTATTCGGGCGGTGTGGACAGTACTTTTTTGGCCGCAGCTGCACATAGGATGCTGGGTGACAAGGCGCTGGCAATTACCGCGTATTCGGAAACCCTGCCGGAGTGGGAACGGCAGGATGCAATACAGTTTGCTAAAGTCATTGGCATCAAACATGTTACGGTGCTGATCAGCGAATTGAAAAGTCGCGAATTTGTTGCCAATACGGCAAAACGGTGTTATTTTTGCAAGAAGGAACGGTTTTCTGTCTTGGAACAGTATGCGTCCAATCAAGGGTATGACTGGGTTCTTGAAGGTTCGAATGCGGACGATGTAGACGACTACCGCCCGGGCATGAAAGCGGTTGATGAACTCTCCAAAGTGCGGAGCCCCTTGTTGGAGGTGAGTTTGACCAAAGCGGAAATCAGGACTCTATCCAGCCAATGGGGGCTGCCGACATGGAATAAGCCCAGTGCAGCCTGCTTGTCTTCACGTGTGGCCTACGGTCTGGAGATCACTCCAGACCGGTTAAAACAGGTGGAAAAAGCCGAAGAATACCTAAAGCAGTATTGTAAAGGTCAGATCCGCGTGCGCCATCATGACCGGCTAGCCCGGATTGAAGTAGCACCGGAAGAATTTGTTAAATTGACTCAGTCTCATGTTGCCGAGTCGGTTTCCCGTCAGTTTAAAGAACTCGGTTTTGACTTTGTAACCCTTGACTTAACAGGCTATCGTACCGGCAGCATGAACCAAGTTTTGTCGTTGCAGGAAAAATAAAAGACAAGATTCATGGTTTTTGGGTATATAAAAGGACTGCACCGAAATGATAAATTTCAATGCAGTCCTTTTTGAGGTTGTTTAAAATAAATTCATGTTATGCGGTGATTTGTCTTCCAAAATGGTGAAAATTTGAGATTTTCTTAACAACTTGAAATTTTTAAACGAATTATATATAATATTTATTGCTGTTATAGAAAAAATATATAGTTAATTATGCAGCCCAACTAGCAAAATTTAAGGAGTATAACAGGACTCTCTATTCTTATAATATTGCCACGCCTTGAGTAGCCTGTTCACGAAAGGATACGGTTATGGAAAACAAAAAAGATGGAGTAAATAGAAGATCGTTTCTCAAGGCTGCCATGGCTTCAACGTTAGCTGCAGGTGCAGCGTTAACGCCCGCGTTCCTATCCGCCGGACGCTTCCAGTCCGATTCGCTGCAAGTATGGTCTTGCGGAGGATTATCTGAGGCTTTCACTAAGGTCAATAGCCTATATGAACAGCGAAACGGTATCCAGATTCATTATACAGGGGCTTTTGCGGCAGCATTGGGCAAATCGCTCTTGGGCGGGGCCGTTACCGAAGTATTCGCCGGACGGGTATTGCAATTGGCCCAAAATCTGAGGACTGCTGATAAAATGCTCTATTTTCGGCCGTTGTGTTTTACAGAGTACGTTATCATCACTCCGCTGGGCAATCCTGCAGGTATCGAATTCATTCAGGATTTGGCCCGGCCGGGGGTAAGGATTATTTTGCCGCTGGGCGCTTCCCCGCCGGGCGGTGATGCCATTATGGGTATCCTCAAAAAAGCAAATATCGAGAAAGCAGTTCTTGCCAATACGATTGAAAAGGAAAGTTGTGTCATCAAGATGCTGCCGGAAATCATAAACGGCCAAGGAATGGCTTCCATTGTCGAAAGACGCCTGACTCGTATGGCTCAATTTGCCGGGAAAGTGGAAGTGTTGCCCATTCCTGAGACTCTCTTTCCTTCCGGCCCGTTGACATTTACTATTGGGGTGATGAAATATGCCCAGGATCGGGCCTTGGCCGATGATTATGTAAATTTCATTTGTTCCGACGAGGCTCAGACGATTTTTGAGCAACAAGGCTTTATTCCGGCAACCTCTGAAAAAGGCCGGATTTTGGTCGAAAAGTTGGGGGTAAAAGATGTCTACTCAAAATGAAACCACGAAAACAGGCGCTTTTTTTCTGCTGAAAGCTCGTAGGTTCGTCCAACTGGCCATGTTAGCTGTCCTTGGGCAATGGAGTTTTTACGGCATCTTCCGCTGTCCTTTCCTCGTTCCTTTCGTGAATTGCCAGGTTTGTCCGGTCATCACTTGCTGGGGCCGAATTACAAGTTACTTTTGGGGTTTCTGGCTGTTTCTTCCTTTGTCAGTGTTGTTTGTTGGGCGGGCGTTTTGCGGGTGGCTCTGTCCCGGTGGGTTCGTCAATCAGATGATTGGCAAGGTAGCTTTTGCAAAACTGCGTGTTCGCAATCGGCTGACAAAGTTTGCCCTGCTGGGCATGGGCATTGGATTACTAATTGTACTGTTTCTCTGGATAGGTCTCCATAATCCGCGATCTATCGTACCAATACGAATTGGTGAATTCTGGAATTCGATCCGTCTCTCTTTTGAGCATGCCTCCTTATTTTGGTTAGTTCGAACTTTTGTTGTCCTTGGGTTGGTGTCAGCGGGATTACTGGTTGCCAATCTTTGGTGCCGGTTTGCCTGCCCTACGGGTGCTTTACTGGAACTTTTCAAAGATGCAGCCATATTTCGTGTTTTCAAGACCAGCGCTTGCAACGATTGTGATGTTTGTTTGCGAAACTGTGAAATGGGAACCCGTCCCGATGAAGCAAATTGTACAAACTGTGGTGATTGTATGAAAACTTGTCCGGTGAATGCGATCAAATTCGGGCGACAAGAATGAATTCAGTATTGGACAATATATGCGGAAAAACAAAAGTTAAGGCGGAGAATGTCATTTTACGGGGCTTTAAGGGGATAGTATACAGCAACGCTGCTGGTATTTAACCGGAAAAATGGGTAAAAAGGCGGTAGAAAGCGAGGCCCAACACTATGACTTGCCTGGGTGCAATCAGTCAAGAATTATTGAAAAAAACGCAAAAACACCCTTGTTATTCTACGGATGCGCATCATAAGTATGCACGGATTCATTTGCCGGTAGCGCCCCGCTGCAACATACAGTGCAACTATTGCAACCGAAAATTTGATTGCGTCAACGAAAGCCGTCCGGGTGTAACCAGCGAAGTTTTGACTCCCCAGCTTGCTGCAGAAAAATTCGCTTGGGTGAAAAGTGAGATTGCGGAGTTAAGCGTGGTAGGGATTGCCGGTCCGGGCGACGCATTGGCGGATTGGCCGTATACCAGGCAAACGATTCAAAGTATTAAGCAGGACAATCCGGATATGATTTTTTGTTTGTCTACGAATGGGCTATTATTGCCGGAACTGGCTGGCGAAATTGTTGCGTTGGGGATTAAACATGTCACTGTGACAGTAAACGCTCTGGATATAACTATTGGTGCTAGAATCTATCAGCATATCTCCTATCACGGCAAGTACTATCATGGAGTGGAAGCTGCAAAAATCTTAGTAGCAAACCAATTGGCCGGCATCAAATATTTAACGGAACATGGAATTTTGGTTAAGATTAACATGGTCATGCTGAAAGGGATCAATGATCTCCATATTCCGACCGTGGCGAAAAAAGTGAAAGAGCTGGGAGTATTTGTTACTAATATCATGCCGTTAATTCCGGCTCCGGGCAGTGCGTTTGAACATTTTTCGCCGACGAGCATGCAAGAAATTAATGATTTACGCAATATTTGCCAGATCGATATACAACAGATGCGGCATTGTAAGCAATGCCGGGCTGATGCGATCGGCCTTTTAGGGGAAGACCGTTCCCATGAATTCCATATGTTTGAGCCGCAAGCGATAGGACTGGGTGTAGTAAATTCTGCAGAACGGTAACTTGAAATTGCAGTCGCATCGAATGGAAATTTGGTTGACTTAAAATATCCATCTTGACAAAAGATACCATGTAGTAGTATAATACTTACCAATAGAAAAATTAATAAGGTATTGGTTGATCAGATACACTGAAGGCCGAAAATGTTGAAAAAGCATTTTTGGTCTTTTTTATTTGTCTTTTTGCAAAGGTAAACAGTGTATAGAGAAGGATGGGCCAATCCGAAACGGAGGAGAAAAAATGAAAAAAATCAGCGCACTACTAGTCCTTATTGGTATCCTGGCCACTCTGTCCGCCGGTTGCGGCGGGGGGCAAAAGGCGGATTCACCGGGTTCATCTGTCGAGAAGAAAACGATCAAGGTCGGTGTCACGGCGGGTCCGCATGCGGAAATTATGGAAGCTGTCAAAAAGGTGGCCGCGAAAGATGGTTTGGAAATCCAAATCGTAGAATTTAATGATTACATCACTCCGAATATTGCCTTGAACCAAGGGGATATTGATGCCAACAGTTACCAGCATCAACCTTTCCTGGACAATCAGATCAAAGACCGTAAATATGATATTGTATCGATTGCTAAATCGGTGATTTTCCCAATGGGTGTTTATTCCAAGAAAATCAAAAATATTTCTGAATTGCCCAACGGTGCGGCTGTCGCCATTCCAAACGATCCCAGCAATGGCGCCAGAGCGTTGCTGTTGTTAGAGAAGGCCGGTATTATTAAGCTGAAACCGGAAGCAGGAATCAAGGCAACTGTTGCTGATATTGTAGAAAATCCGAAAAACGTGAAAATCAAAGAATTGGATGCCGCACAGATCCCGCAGTCGCTAAATGATCTGGATGCAGCTGCGATTAATACCAACTACGCGATTGTCGCCGGTCTTATACCAACGAAAGACGCGCTAACTATTGAAGACGGAAATTCACCGTATGCAAACGTGATCGCAGTGAGGACGAAAGACAAGGAGAATCCTACTTATCAAAAATTGATTAACGCGTACCATTCGGCAGAAGTGAAACAATGGATTGATGAGAAGTATAAAGGATCCTTTGTACCGACCTGGTAAGAACGTCTGACAATGCAGCAATGGAAAGAGGGAATGGCAGTATGATCGAATTAAAAGAAATAAAAAAAGAATACCATGGGGCGAGTGGATCCATTCATGCACTGAAGGGAATCGATCTCGGCGTGAAGGCTGGTGAAATCTATGGAATTATCGGCAAGAGCGGTGCAGGAAAAAGCACCCTGATACGCTGCATCAATATGTTGGAAAAGCCATCAAGTGGCAATGTAGTAGTCGATGGCGAAGATATCACCCTGTTGTCCGAACGGCAACTGCGGGAAACCCGCAAAAAGATCGGCATGATTTTCCAACACTTCAATCTCATATCTTCGCGCACGGTATACGATAATGTTGCCTTTCCTCTCGAATTGGCCGGTAAAAGCAAGCAGGAGATCGAGGCAGAAGTACTGCCGTTGCTTGAATTGGTAGGTTTGAGCGATCGGATGAACCGCTATCCGGCGGAACTGAGCGGCGGCCAGAAGCAGCGGGTAGCAATCGCCCGCGCTCTGGCCAATCACCCGAAGGTATTGTTATGCGATGAAGCTACTTCGGCCCTTGATCCGCAAACCACCCGTTCCATTCTTGAGTTGCTGAAAGATATCAATCGCAAATTTCAGTTGACGATCGTGCTGATTACGCATGAAATGCAGGTGATTAAGGAAATTTGCGACCGGGTTGCGGTGATTGAAGGTGGTTTGATCATTGAACAAGGCGCGGTCGTGGAAGTCTTTACGCGGCCGCAAAGCGCGACGACACGAGACTTCATCCGCACGATCGCCGGATATGATCTGCCAGCCATTTATTCCGGCTGCAGTTTCTCACCGGTTCCGTTGGAAAACAGCAGTTTGATGCTGCGGCTGACCTTTTTGGGCCGCTCGGCCGAAGAACCGGTTATTTCCGAAATCATTCGCAAATTCAATATGGATGTCAATCTTCTATTTGGCAATCTTGATACGATCCAAGATACTCCATTTGGCACGCTGCTTGTTGAACTGAGCGGCGACCAGGCGGCAATAAAAAGTGCGCTGAATTATCTTCAAGCACGCAAAGTAGAGAACGAGGTGTTGGGTTATGTCGTACGAACTCATAGTATTACTGGCTGAGTCGTTTTTAGAAACAGTCCATATGGTTGCGGTTTCGGCGTTCATTGCTGCCGTGGCGGGGATCCCGCTCGGTGTCATTCTGGTGACAACCGGCAAGGGACATATTATGGAGAACAAAAAACTCAACATTATATTAGGAAGCATTGTGAACGCGACGCGATCGACGCCGTTCATTATACTGATGGTCGCTATTATCCCTTTGACCCGCCTGATTGTTGGGACGTCTATTGGCACCAACGCCGCCATTGTACCATTGAGTATAGCTGCTGTTCCCTTTCTGGGACGGATTGTCGAGTCGGCTATCCGGGAAGTTGACTATGGCGTTATTGAAGCCGCGCAGGCGATGGGTGCTTCACCGGTGCAAATTATTTACAAAGTATTGATTCCTGAAGCGCTTTCTTCGATTGTATTGGGTATTACAATTACGTTAGTCAGTCTGATCGGTTTTTCGGCTATGGCTGGAGCGATCGGCGGTGGCGGGCTTGGTGATTTGGCCATTCGCTACGGCTATCAGCGCTTCCGTCCGGATGTCATGCTGGCTACGGTAATCATTCTAATTGTAACGGTTCAGTTTGTCCAGTCCTGCGGTGACTACTTAGCGCGCCGCCTCAGCAAACGGTACTAGCATAGAATAATGTAAGTTGATCAGTGATATAAAAATTCTTTGTTACCGTATTGACAATAAGAAATAATAATGCTATCATTTAAGAAATTAAATTTATACGAAACGGCCAATCAGACAACTGAAGGTCAAGGTAGTCGCAGGACAGCCTTGATCTTTTTTATATTTTTCACCGCAAGGTCGTATGGTATAACACAAATAATTAATTAATGGAGGTTGTAAAAAATGGCTAAAATTGCAAAAAGTTTAACGGATTTGATCGGAAATACACCGTTGTTGGAATTAAGCAACTACAATCGTAACCGTGATCTGGAAGCGAAAATCGTTGCTAAACTGGAATATTTTAACCCGTTGGGCAGCGTAAAAGACCGTGTTGGCTATGCAATGATTAAAGATGCGGAAGAAAAAGGATTGGTTGACAAGGATACGCTTATTATTGAACCGACCAGTGGCAATACCGGTGTAGGACTGGCGTTTGTTGCTGCAGCCAGAGGATATAAATTGATTTTGACGATGCCCGATACGATGAGCTTGGAACGTCGCAATTTACTAAAAGCCTTAGGCGTTCAATTAGTGCTTACTCCGGGTGCGGAAGGAATGCCGGGAGCAATTGCAAAAGCGGAAGAATTGGCGGCAAAAGCGCAGAAAGCCTTTATTCCTCAACAATTTAAAAACCCTGCGAACCCGGCCATTCATCGCCAAACAACGGCAGAAGAAATTTGGCGAGATACAGACGGCAAAGTCGATATCTTTGTTGCCGGTGTTGGTACCGGCGGCACGGTGACTGGTGTGGGTTCCGTGCTCAAAGAAAAGAATCCGAATGTAAAAATCGTTGCTGTAGAACCGGCGTCTTCCCCTGTTTTGTCGGGTGGCAAACCGGGACCGCATAAGCTTCAAGGAATTGGCGCCGGCTTTGTACCGGATGTGTTGGATTTGAAAGTTGTGGATGAAATTATCCCGGTCCAGAATGAAGATGCGTTTGCCGCGGCGCGAGCGTTATCCAAAGAAGAAGGTTTGCTGGTCGGTATTTCCAGTGGGGCGGCTGCGTTTGCGGCGACGCAATTAGCAAAACGCCCGGAAAATAAAGGCAAAGTCATTGTAGTACTGTTGCCGGATACCGGAGAACGGTACTTGTCAACTCCGCTTTTCCAGGAAGAGACAGAAGTTTCTTACCTGTAAAGCAGCGATCGGAAACCTTTGGCCCAGACAGATAGAAAGCCGTTCGGCGGAGTAAAGGTTGGGGCGGGTCATTATGCCCCAACCTTTACTATTCATGGAGCATTGAATTTTGTTATTTCTTATTATAGGAGGTCTACTATGGAACAAGGTACTTTTAGAGTGAAAGCCGGACTGGCTGAAATGCTTAAGGGCGGAGTGATCATGGATGTTACCACTCCGGAACAGGCGAAAATTGCGGAAGAAGCCGGCGCTTGCGCCGTTATGGCGCTCGAACGCGTCCCTGCTGATATCCGGGCTGCCGGCGGAGTGGCAAGGATGGCCGATCCTTCGGTTATTCTTAAAATTCTGGATGCGGTGACGATTCCGGTAATGGCCAAGGCCAGGATCGGACACTTTGTTGAAGCGCAGATATTGGAGTCGCTGGGCATTGATTATATTGATGAAAGTGAAGTACTAACACCGGCGGATGATAAGTTTCATATTAATAAGCACAAGTTTCAGGTTCCTTTCGTCTGCGGTTCGAAAAACCTCGGCGAAGCGCTGCGGCGGATCGGTGAAGGGGCGGCCATGATCCGGACAAAGGGCGAACCGGGAACCGGCAATGTCATTGAGGCAGTGAAACATATCCGCCTTGTTATGGCAGAAATTCGTCAATTGCAGAATTTGCCGGAAGAAGAAGTGGCGGCATTTGCCAAAAACATTGCCGCACCGCTTGACTTGGTGCAGGAAACGTATAAATTGGGCCGTTTGCCGGTTGTGAATTTTGCGGCCGGCGGAATTGCCACTCCGGCGGATGCGGCTCTCATGATGCAATTAGGTTGTGACGGCGTTTTTGTTGGATCGGGTATTTTTAAATCCGGTGATCCGGCGCGCAGGGCGAAAGCCATTGTTGCAGCCACTACTTATTACAAAGATCCGGCAGTTTTGGCGGAAGTTTCCCGGGATTTGGGCGAGGCCATGGTAGGAATTGAAATATCTACGATCCCTGCGAACGAACGGATGCAGGAGCGCGGCTGGTAATTAGGCAGCAGGGTAAGAATTGCAGTTATAACCTACCCAGATTGGGCGTATATGGATTTTTCACAGAACACATTGACGCTGTAAATGGGGTATGATACTATGGTTGTAATCGCATACGCCTCTTATCCAGAGTGGTCGAGGGACTGGCCCGATGACGCCCGGCAACCGGCAGTAATGCAGTGGTGCCAAATCCAGCAGGAGTGTTCCTGGAAGATGAGAGAAAGAACTCGTTGACTGGCTTCTTTCCTCTGGAAAGAAGCTTTATTTTTTAAAACACCTATTTTGAGAGGGGAAATGACAAATGGGAATACCGGAAAATTTACGTTTTGATACGTTGGCAGTCCATGCCGGACAAGAAGTAGATCCGACAACCGGATCAAGGACCGTGCCGATTTACCAAACGACTGCTTATGTTTTTGAGGACAGCGACCATGCTGCCGACCTGTTCGCGTTAAAAGAATCAGGAAATATTTATACCCGCATTATGAATCCAACGACCGATGTGCTGGAAAAACGAATCGCCGCCCTGGAAGGCGGCGTAGGCGCGCTGGCATTTTCTTCGGGCCATGCGGCGATCAGTGCAACGATTTTCAATATTGCGGGCGCCGGTGATGAGATAGTCAGTTCTTCGACTTTATACGGCGGTACCTATAACATGTTTGCCTATACATTACCGAAGCTGGGGATCAAAACAACGTTTGTGGACGCCAGCGATCCGGAAAATTTTGCCAAAGCCATTACGCCCAAAACAAAAGCCTTATACGCCGAAATCATCGGCAATCCGAAAATTGATGTCCTCGATATCGAGAAAGTGGCGGCGATTGCTCATAGCCATGGCCTTCCGCTGATTATCGACAGTACTTTTGCTACTCCGTATCTTTGCCGCCCTTTTGAATATGGGGCTGATATTGTTATTCATTCCGCAACCAAATTTATTGGCGGCCATGGAACTTCGATGGGCGGATTGGTAGTTGACGGCGGAAAATTTGACTGGAGCAACGGCAAGTTTCCTTCGCTCAGCGAACCGGATCCCAGTTATCATGATATTCGTTATACAGAGGCGGCAGGTTCTTCGGCCTTCATATTGCGCCTTCGGGTACAGATTTTGCGGGATTTTGGCGCTTGCCTGAGTCCGTTTAACAGCTTTTTATTCCTGCAAGGCTTGGAAACGCTTCATTTGCGGATGCAACGACATAGTGAAAACGGACTGGCCATTGCCAAATTCCTTGAAGCGCATGAACAGGTTGCCTGGGTAAGCTACCCTGGACTGGAAAGCCATCCGAACCATGATTTGGCGAAAAAATATTTGCCGAAAGGGTCCGGCGCGATCTTTACTTTTGGGATCAAAGGCGGCCGTGAAGCCGGCAAAAAATTCATCGACGGATTGCAATTGTTCTCGCTTTTGGCGAATGTAGGTGATGCGAAATCCCTGGTCATTCATCCGGCCAGTACGACCCATTCCCAACTGAGCGGAGAACAGCTTATACAGGCCGGAGTGAGTGAAGACATGATCCGCTTGTCACTGGGACTGGAAGATGCAGCCGATCTGATTGCCGATCTGGAGCGCGGTTTCCAAGCTGCTAAGGCCTAACCGAATTCAATAATTCCCGGATTTCATTCACTTTTTTCGGAATATCCACGGCGCCGACGATTTCGCTGACCAGCGCGATTGTATGGGCGCCGTGTTTTTTGACTTCAGTAATATTGTTGGTCTTTATGCCGCCGATAGCGACAAATGGCAGGGAAATGTTCTGTACGACATAATCAAGGTATTCTAATCCGACTGGAGCGCAGACATGTTTTTTCGTCTGCGTGAAAAAAATCGGCCCGACGCCGATATAATCGACCACACTGCATTGGACGGCAGCTTGCGCCTGCTCGGGGGAATGGGTCGATAAACCGAGAAGCATGCGATCACCAAGCAGTTTTCGCACTTGTTCCGGCGGTAGGTCGTCCTGGCCGATGTGAACCCCGTCCGCTCCCACGAGCAAAGCAATGTCGATATGGTCGTTGACGATAAAAGTGGCGCCTGCTTTACGGGTCAGTTTTCTGATTTCCAAACATTCCAGGTACATTTGGCGAAGTGTTAATTCTTTTTCCCGGTATTGGATAACTTTGATACCGGCTTCAATCATGAGGGCTGCTGTTTCCGGGTTGCTGCGGCCACGGGAAAATTCGCTGGCCGTCAACCCATAGAGATCAGTTGCTAAAAAATTGCTCATTCCGGGTCTGGTCTTCATGCTAATTTGCTCCTTTCATTGCTCCTAATATATATTCAAGAACGATGTCGGCTTGTTTGGCTGCGGCAATTTGCACGCAGGGGGCCAGCGGCGCTTGTTTGCTTATGCCGGTCTCTAAATCTCCGACCAAATAAAAATTCTCTTTGATCTTGTGTACCCGTATCCGGTCGCTGTCGCCCCAGCCGGCAAGGCCGGAGGCCGCTATGATCAGTTTGCCGGTTGGGAGGAAAGTTTCAACCAGCATTTTTTTGTACTCCGGCCGGTCAAAAGCCTCAATAATAATGTTACAATCGGCAAAGATCGCGGAGATGGTTGCTGGCTCAAGCTTATTTTGGCGGGCATCAATCCGGACATCCGGATTGATGCTTTTTAAGTTTTCTGCTAAAGCGGACACTTTTGCCATCCCAATCTGGCTGGCAAAGAAAAACTGGCGGTTTAAATTACTCGGCTCTACAACATCGAAATCGACAATGGTAAACCGGCAAAATCCGCTGCGGACCAACAATTGAGCGCAGTTTGAACCGAGCCCGCCCGCGCCGGCGATAGCGATGGTAGCCTTTTCAATAAGAGCCAACTGTGGAGGTGTCCAGTACTTCAGCAGTACTTGATGGAAAGAAGTTGTTTCCATGATCGTATCTCCTCTTAGACCAGCAATTGCCAGTCTTTGAATACGGGCTGGTAGCCTTGTTCATACAGCATCGCCGCCATTTCAGCTACGCTGCGGTCATCGGAAATGTCAAACTGGCCGGTTTCTTCCGGGTGGGAACGGCCGCCGACTGCCGTGCAAGCCCCCGCGGATATTTTCGTTACGCCCAGTTTGATTAAATGATCGCGCATTTTCGGCGTTTCACGGGAGGAAAGGGTAATCCCGCCCCGGGGCATAAACAGGCGGAAAGCAGTAGTGTATTGAACGATATTGCTGTCATTCACAATGACTTTCGGCGGAAAACCGCCAAGGTGGGGCCGCATGCGGGGTGTGGAGATGCTGATTTCGGCATCAGGGAAATTTTGCTGCAAATAAGCGGCATGCAGGCCGGTAAAGAAGGCTTCTTTGCGCCAGTCGTCCAAGCCGAGCAGGGCGCCGACGTTTAAGGTCCGGCAGCCGGCCGCGCCGGACCGCTCCGGAGCTTCCAGACGGAACCGGTAGTTTCGTTTTGGACCGGCCAAATGAAGTTCGGAATAGATATCTGCATCGTATACTTCCTGGAACATGGTGACGCCGTCAATACCGGCATTTACCAATTCTCGATACTCTTCTTCCGTCAGCGAATATACTTCGATCATGATCGAACTAAAGTGTTTTTTCAGCACTTTTACACACTCGCTGATGTAAGACACCGGCGAATGTTCGCGGGAATCTCCGGTCAGAATAATAATGTGTTTCAATCCGGTTTCGGCAATGATACGAGCCTCGACTTCCAATTCCTCCATCGACATTTTTTTGCGGTCCAGCTGATTGGTGATATTAAAGCCGCAGTAAACGCATTGGTTAGTACAGTAATTGGCCAGGTAAATTGGTGTGAACAAAAGGACTGTTTTCCCAAAATGTTGCAACGTAACCCGGTGTGCTTTTTGCGCTATGGCTTCCAGATGGTTTTCGGCTTTCGGCGAAAGAAGCGTCAGAAAATCAACGGCTGTCAGACGGTCTTTGTTTAGCACACCGGTTATATCACGATCGGTAAGGGTAGAGAAAAACGCATTAAAATCAAAAATTTGATAGTTTTGTAATTCGGCTAAAAAACTCATGTTTTTCATCTCGCTTTTTCGTTAATCCTGCAAAAATCCGGTCAAGGGTGAAGATGCACTGGCATATTTCTGTACCGCTCCCGGACCGGCAAGGAAAGCTGTCCGTCCGGCCGACACGGCCAGTCCGAACGCTCCGGCCATCGCGACCGGGTCATTGGCGATCGCCACCGCGGTATTCACCAACACGGCAGAAGCGCCTATTTCCATGGCTTCAGCGGCTTCCGATGGTTTGCCGATTCCGGCATCGACGATAATTGGCAACGCGATTTCCTCAATCAGAATTTTGATCAATTCCTTGGTTTTCAGTCCCCGGTTACTGCCAATCGGCGCCCCGAGCGGCATGATGGCCGCTGCGCCTGCAGCCGCCATGTGTTTAGCTGCCGCCAGATCGGGACTCATATAGGGAAGGACGACAAACCCTTCGGCAGCCAAAACTTCAGTTGCTTTAATTGTTTCATAATTATCCGGCAGCAAATAGCGGTTATCGGCGATGACTTCAATTTTGATCCAGTTGCCGCAGCCGGCTGCTTTGGCCAGACGGGCAATGCGAATCGCCTCTTCGGCATTACGGGCGCCGGATGTATTTGGCATTAACACGCAGTGTTTTGGCACGTAAGCCGCGACATTTTCCACCGGCTGACCGGGATCGACGCGCCGTAAAGCAACGGTTACGACCTGGGCCCCGGAAGCTTCCACGACCTGTGGAATGATTTTGTTGCTGCCATACTTGCCTGTCCCGAGAAACAGGCGGCTGGTCAATTCTTGACCGCCGATTTTGAATACGTCATTTTGCATAGTGTAATTAACCTCCTCCGACAAATGTTAAAATTTCGACAGCGTCATCAGGCTGCAATACAATGGTTGGCCATTCGGGCGCAGGCACAATGGTTCGGTTGTGCTCAACCACGATGGCGGATTGGTTCAAATTTTTCAGCGTAATCAAATCCAGAAGTGTCTGGTTTGCAGATACGTCGGTTGCCTTGCCGTTGATCCGTAGTTGCAATGCGAATTCTCCTTTCTTACTGAATTTGGAAAAACAAAAATGCACCCGCCAGGACGGGTGCACGAAAAAATCCCCTTCCTACGCGGCCATTATGCCGATCAGGTCAAAAGGTCAGACGCTCCCAGCGTCACTCTCAGCCCATAACATGAGCTCCCTCGGTAATTGCAATATGGAATTCTTTTTTTACCTTACTCTTGAAAAAATAATTTGTCAAGTCTTTTAGGCTGTTGAAAAGAAGAAACTGCAACAAACGGATAATTATCCAAAAGCGGAGGTTAAGCGTTATGAATGAGCCTTGGGTTCGGAAGGATTGTAGCCGACCCGAACCCTTAGAGCGAATTTAGTTCGAGTCTTACAGCCTGTTAACGAAGTGTTACAGGCTGTTAACGAGATGAGTCGAAGCGTTGGATATTATCCGTTTGTTTTGTAGTTTTGTGATAGAATTTAGATCAAACTAAAATTTTCTTTCCAATCGTTGCGGATTATGGTAGAATGCATTTATTAACTGAATATCGGAACCATGGCTGGGGGTGCAATACGCTGAGAGGATTTTCATCCAACCCTTGAACCTGATGTGGATAATACCACCGTAGGGAAGCTCCTGATAAATAGAAAGCTTGCCGATAGTAGGGCAGGCTTCTTTTGGTCTTATAGAAAGTATAAATACTTTCCATGACATAAGTGCAACCAGCGGCTTCCGCCGTCGCTATATGTGAGTTTTGGTTTCAAGAGTTATAACTCTTTTGCAACCTTAGAGCGAACTTATTTCGAGTTTAACAGCTTGTTACCCCAACACGGAGGATTGGTGGTTACAAGCTGTTAGCGAGATAAAGCTCGGCGCAAGCCGGGTTTTCTAATTTCAAGGCGAAAGACCCAATGAGCTGTGCAGGATAAATGGAACAGAAATGAAAGGATGAGGTGCATCATGTATACAACACAAATGGATGCGGCCAAAAAAGGAATTGTTACTAACGAAATGAGGATTGTTGCCGCTAAGGAAAAAGTCGGGGTTGAAAAACTCCGCGCCTTAATCGCTGAAGGAAAAGTGGTTATTCCGGCCAACAAAAACCATACGACACTCGATCCGGAAGGTGTAGGGCAAGGGTTGCGGACGAAGATCAATGTGAACCTGGGAGTTTCCAAGGACAGCTTTGACATTGATTTGGAGCTGCAAAAGGCCAAAAAAGCCATAGAGCTGAAAGCAGAAGCGATTATGGACCTCAGTTGTTATGGCAAAACCCAGGAATTCCGGACCAAGCTGCTTTCCATGTCGACCGCTATGATCGGTACCGTTCCGATGTACGATGCGATTGGCATGCTGGATAAAAGCCTGAAAAGCATCACCGTAGACGAGTTTTTTTCCGTGGTAGAGCGTCATGCCCAAGATGGCGTTGATTTTATGACCATTCACTGCGGCATGAATTTGGCGACCGCCCAACGGCTCAAAAACAACAAACGGCTGACCCATATTGTTTCCCGCGGCGGGTCGATTTTATTTGCCTGGATGGATATAAACAAGCAGGAAAATCCTTTTTATGAATACTATGACCGTCTGTTGGACATCTGCGAAAAATACGATGTTACAATCAGTTTGGGCGATGCCTGCCGGCCTGGTTCGATCAACGATTCGACCGATGCTTCCCAGATTGAAGAATTAATCACCTTGGGTGAATTGACAAAGCGGGCCTGGGCGAGAAATGTCCAGGTGATGATCGAGGGCCCTGGACATATGGCGTTGAATGAAATTGCCGCGAATATGTTAATGGAGAAAAAATTATGCCACGGAGCGCCGTTTTATGTTCTTGGACCATTGGTAACGGATATTGCGCCTGGATACGACCACATTACGAGCGCTATCGGGGGCGCGATTGCCGCGTCGAACGGCGCTGACTTCCTGTGCTATGTTACGCCGGCGGAACATCTTCGCCTGCCAGATTTGGACGATATGAAAGAAGGGATCATCGCATCCCGGATTGCGGCCCATGCTGCCGATATTGCCAAAGGGCTGCCCGGCGCTCGCGACTGGGATAACCAGATGAGCGCTGCACGGGCGGATGTCGATTTCCCGAAAATGATCGAATTGGCAATTGATCCGGAAAAAGCCAGGAAATACAGGGAATCTTCGAAACCAACCGAAGAGGACACCTGTACGATGTGCGGTGAAATGTGTCCGATGAAGAACATGAAAAGACTTCTCGGCGGAGAAGATTTGGGAATTTAATGGGGAAAGGAACCGCAGCGTTTGCGGTTCCTTTCTTTTTGGGACAAGGGGACAGGTTCTTTGTCCCACTTGAACATTGACAGAATTTGATGGGCAAGATATCATAGATACATCTTATTTTTCTGACTTGAAAAATATATATTTGGCAAACCTGTTGAAAGACGGGGACGCAAAGCTATGGGTCTAAGGGGTGATGGAACCTATGACTGCCAGGCTGCCGTTACGATAACGAAGCCGGGTAGAAACTGCCTGGCTTTTTCAGGTATTAGGAATTTTGCATGGTCATCAGCAACTTGGTGTAATTAGAGTTTTCCAGTTTGATTTCATTGTCGTAGAAATTGTACCTACTAAAAATTGTGATCATGCAATTGCATACACAGGAGGAAGCATGTTTAGAAAGCCAATTACATCACTGTTAAATATTGTTTTGCCTTTGGCGGATGCTATCGATCTTGTCAGCCCTAAGGTTATGAACCACCATCGAAAAGTTGCTTATATTGCCTATTTTCTGGGGGTTGAGCTGAATTTATCACTCAGCCAGCGAAAGAATCTAATATTGGCCGGCATTTTTCACGATATTGGAGCACTTTCTTTGCAAGAACGGCTTGCTG
>Ga0316604_10000719_pt1 | contig 36050 bp, 46 predicted proteins | sample OWC_soil_day20_C_FD_207650 | JGI IMG/M metagenome (GOLD analysis project Ga0316604, IMG submission 207650) | Wetland soil microbial communities from Old Woman Creek delta, Ohio, United States - OWC_soil_day20_CT | ecosystem: Environmental > Terrestrial > Soil > Wetlands | place: USA: Ohio... | reverse complement strand
TTTTCAAAACTTTTTCCCTCTGCTTCAAGCTACAAAACACCTCCGTGTTTCTCCCTCAAAGCGGCTGCAAAGTAACACCCTTTTTTCCATACTTCCAAACTACTACACCCTTTTTTGTGAGAAAAATGCAATAAATAACCTATTCTATTGATAGAAATTGGATTACCAATTCTGAAAAAATGTTTTTTTTCAGAATTGGTATCAGGATCAGCATAAGGAGTCCTATTTTCAACTAATTTTTTCATCTGAATCTGGATGAAAAAATAACGAATAAAAGGGCATTTATTCGCACATAGAGCCAAAACAGATCAAAAGTTTATTATATAAAGGCTACAAAAAAGACGAATAAAAAGGAATCTGTAGCCCGAAAAACAGAAAAAGCCTCTTGCTTTTTCATCAAGCAAGAGGCTTTTTCGTCTATTGACGGATCAATTCCAATCTGAATATTCCTTTATTTCCGTTTTTCGGCCAAATGTTTTTCCCAAACCCAGGCAGATTTCAGGGTATCTTCGACGGTTTCTTGCGCTTTCCAACCCAAAACCGTGTTCGCTTTATCGGGATTTGCCCACACTTGCTCAATATCTCCATCACGACGATTGACTATTTTGTATGGAACTTCCACCTGATTTACCTCTTGAAATATTTTCAGGAGCTCCAAAACCGATAATCCCCGGCCAGTTCCCAGATTAAATACTTCAAGGCGGTTCTTACTCTTTTGCTCAACCATACGTTGCATGGCCACGACATGGGCTTTTGCCAGATCAACCACATGGATATAGTCGCGGATACAGGAGCCGTCGGGGGTGTTATAATCGCTTCCGAAAACACTCAGTTGTTTACGCAGCCCAATGGCCGTTTGCGTAACGAAAGGAATCAAATTATTGGGAACCCCGTTCGGCAGTTCACCAATTAAGGCTGAAGGATGCGCCCCGATGGGATTAAAATAGCGCAGCAAGATACTGCGAAGTCCCGTATTGGCATGCAGCGCATCATGAATTATCTCTTCGCAGATCTGTTTGGTATTGCCGTAAGGTGACATCGCCGGCTTAATCGGAGCCGTTTCGCTCACCGGCAACACATCCGGCTGACCATATACGGTACACGAAGAGGAGAATACGATATTTTTAATGTCGTGCAACGGCATCAGCTCCAAAAGATTCATCAACGATACCAGATTGTTCCTATAATAGAGGAGCGGCTTCTCGACCGATTCGCCTACCGCCTTGCTGGCAGCAAAATGGATAATCGCTTCCACTCCTTCGTTTTTCGACAGTAAACGGTCGAGACCGACATAATCGAGGCAATCGAGATTCTCAAATTGAGGTCGTATGCCGGTAATTGTTTCGATACCGGTCAATACTTCCACGCTAGAGTTGGAGAGGTTGTCGATAATCAATACCTCGAATCCGGCATTCTGCAGTTCAACCACTGTATGAGAACCGATATATCCGGTACCTCCCGTCACAATTACTTTTCCCATTTCTTTTTTTAATTGAAAAAAGGCATACAAACACGACCGGTTTTTATGCCTTCCTTATATTATTATATGTACAACTTTATTTCTTCCACAACGATTTCGGATAAACGCCCTCTTTAATCAACTGGTTAATTTTAAGAACCACTTGCGGACGATCGTTGGCATAGGTCACTCCAAACCACTTCGATGGGGTATCGAGCACCTTACAGGTAGCCTTACCAGCAACGATCAATTCGTTGACAACCGTTGGAATATAGAACTCCGATTTGAGTTCCTGTCCCTTTTCCCGAAGAAAGTTCTTAAAACTTTCTTCCGAATAGTTGAAATAGTCGGGTGTAAAGCCCCACATATTCATTGAGACGGGCGTATTGAACTCCAGTTTGTTTTCCTGACTCTTTTCGTCGAGAAAAACAATGGTGCCGCCTTTCATCTCGATGCTGGTTCGCTCAACAACTGATGTCAGGAAGCCGTTTTCGTCGGTAGTACATACGCCACGACTTACCGATCCGCTTTCGGAGAGGGTGTTGCCCACGCGGTAACCCACCATGCAATAATCGTTCTGCTTATTTTCGACATTCATCAGGAACTGATAGAGAATTTCGAAAGACTCTTTCCCATAGAAATCGTCGGCATTGATTACGGCAAACGGTTCTTTAATGGCATCTTTACCCATCAACAGGGCATGGTTTGTTCCCCACGGTTTTTCTCTCTCCTTATTATAGTCGGCACCTTCGGGAACATAATCAATTTCCTGAAAAACCACCTCGACCGGTACAACATCGCGATACTTCGGTATGATTTGTTCATTGAAGTCTTTTTCGAAACTGTGACGAATGACAAAGACTATTTTTCCAAAACCTGCTCGTACAGCATCAAAAACAGAATAGTCCATAATCGTTTCGCCATTCGGTCCCAAACCGTCAAGTTGTTTAAGCCCTCCATAGCGACTGCCCATGCCGGCAGCCAGTAAAAAAAGTGTTGGTTTCATCTATATATGTATATGTAATTTATTAAATGTGGATCGAATTGAGATTCTGCGTAACCCGTATTACCCTTACCGATAGAAATTATCCTTCTGTTTCAGAAAAATCTTCATCTTGCGCATACTTATTAGTCAAGAAACTTTTCCGTTTTGTTGGTTACCCACACACATCAAAGCCGTTATAAATAACAAAATCGGATACTACCACTTGGTCGGTTATTCTTGCAAATATACAAATTTGTCTCAAAACCCATACCCCGAATTTGTTTTTTAATAGCAAAAAGTAAACACAAATCTTGTGAGAATATCCAGATTGTCGTATATTTAACCCGAAATTTTCTAAACACAAATGTAATGGAAGACAAAGAATTACTCACGTTGGTTGAAGGCAAAGCGCAACAGTGGATTGCCGGCAATTACGACGAAGCCACCAAACAGGAAGTAAGCAAATTACTTGCAGCGTCGGACAAGACAGACCTCATCGAAGCTTTCTATAAGGATCTGGAGTTCGGAACCGGCGGGCTACGTGGCATCATGGGCGTGGGCACCAACCGCATGAATATCTACACCGTGGGTGCCGCCACTCAGGGATTATCGAACTACCTGAAGAAAGAGTTCGGCTCGTTGCCCGAAATCAAAGTGGTGATCGGTCACGACTGCCGCAACAACAGCCGCAAATTTGCCGAAATATCTGCCGACATCTTTTCGGCCAATGGCATCAGGGTTTTCCTTTTTGAAGACCTCCGCCCTACCCCCGAAGCTTCGTTCGCCATCCGCCATCTCGGTTGCCAGAGCGGTATCATCATCACCGCCTCACACAACCCGAAAGAGTACAACGGCTACAAAGCTTACTGGAATGATGGCGCTCAGATGGTGGCTCCACACGATGTGAACGTGATTAAAGAGGTGGAAAATATTAAAAGTGTCGACGAAATAAAGTTCAAAGGCAACCCTGCCCTCATCAAGATTATCGGCGAGGAGATCGACAGCGTTTACCTCGACAAGATCAAAACCATCTCGTTGTCGCCCGACGCGATTGCGCGCCACAAGGATTTGAAGATTGTCTATACCCCGATACACGGCACAGGCGGCCAACTGATCCCGCGCATGTTGGGTCTGCTGGGCTTTACCAACGTAATTCACGTTGCCGAGCAGGATGTGGTCGATGGTAATTTTCCCACCGTGGTGTCGCCCAACCCCGAAGAACCGGCTGCTCTCGACATGGCGATTCAAAAGGCAAAAGCGGTGGATGCCGACATTGTGATGGCTTCCGACCCCGATGCCGACCGTCTGGGCATTGCCGTGAAGAACGACAAAGGCGAATGGATTTTGGTGAACGGTAACCAAACGGCGCTGATCTTCACCTACTACCTTATCCGTCGCTGGAAGGAACTGGGCAAAATAACCGGCAGCGAATATGTTGTAAAGACTATCGTTACCACCGAAGTGATCAAGGAACTGGCCGAAAAAAACGGCGTGGAGTGTTTCGACTGCTACACCGGTTTCAAGTGGATCGCTGCTGTGATTCGCGATCTGGAAGGCAAACGCCAGTACATCGGCGGAGGCGAAGAGAGCTACGGCTACCTTGCGGAAGATTTTGTACGCGACAAAGATGCCATCTCGGCCTGTTCGCTGATGGCCGAAATCGTTGCCTGGGCAAAAGACAACGGAAAAACGCTCTACGAAATGATTCAGGACATCTACCTCGAGTATGGTTTTAGCAAAGAAAAAGGGATCTCCATCGTGCGCAAGGGCAAATCGGGTGCCGACGAAATTCGCCAGATGATGAGCGACTTCCGCACCAACCCGCCGAAAGAGATTGCCGGATCACCGGTAGCCTTTATCAAAGATTACAAATCACTAAAGCAAACCAATGTTGCCGCAGGTTCCGTTACTAATCTGGTAATGCCAACCACCAGCGATGTGTTGCAATATTTCACCGCCGACGGCACCAAGATTTCGGTACGCCCTTCGGGAACCGAACCGAAAATCAAATTCTACATCGAGGTACGCGGTACGCTGAACAGCCGCCCCGAATACGATGCTGTAAATGCTGCCGCCGAGGCCAAGGTAGACGCGGTAAAAAAATCGTTGGGAATCTGAGGAGACACGCATCGAAGATCAGCGAAGCTAATTTCACGAATTAGCACAAATAAACCGGTCGGTACAAATTGATTTTGTACCGACCGGTTCTTATTTATGGCTATTTCTGCGTTTTCAATAGATCTTCTACCTCTATGATTAAGTCGACCAATCTTTTGTATGCATTTTCAAAAGAGGTATATTTCCATCCATACCACCAAGTTGACTCTTTGAAACCATCAAGAACCGGTTTCAGTATATCTTTAAGTTCTTCTTCAATTTTATCTGAGGAATAATGACGGCCTATCCCATAATAAATATTGCTTTCCTTTTCAATAAGAATCGCAAAATGCCAGTTATGATACACCAGATTCACACCCACTTTAGGAAATCTTTTATCGTTAATCTTATCCACTATTTCATACGATGGAAAATCTTTGGATAAGCGATTTTTCCATTTATTCCAGCACTCTTTTTCAGTCTGATCCTTTAAAGATTGTAACTGATTTCTTACGTTATCAAATTCTTTAATGGCATTCTTCAAAGGCTCATGATTTTTCTCTGGACTTTCTCCCAATCCGATTTCTTTTCGAATATAATTCTGTAGTTGTTCGTTCATTTTAGTATGTATCTTTCGTGTATTAAATAATCCGTCCAAATGGTCTATGTATTGCTCAATCGCACTGAGCAAATAAACATCCTTCGTCCTGCATTCAGGCATCACTGTATCCTTCAGCCAGGGTAGAATATCATCGCGATAGGAAACAATCCTGAATCTTTCGGCAAATGATTGCTTATATTCACCCCAGCTTTGGGCTTCGACATCTTTTCCTTCATCGCGAATCAAATACAAGACATAAATATGCTCTTTAGGATGCCTTGTACTGACACTTTCGATATATCGCTTTATCTGTTCGTGCTGATCTGTGGCACCGTGTATTTTATTTTCGATAATAACGGCAAACTTCTTATCATCGACAAGCAAATCAATACGATCTTTTTCGGCAGTTATCGTTGGATTCTCGATTTTCAAATCAAAAGAAAAATAATCAAGAAAACTTTGCAGAATCTCAAACTGTCCATGCTTATTGAACTGCAAAAGTTTCATCAAAATACGACTGTGCGCGTTTTCATTTGCATGAAGTAAATCAATCACATTGATATGATAGGGAAGTTTGTCCTTCTCTTTCCGATAAATCTCCATAAAGGAATGAACAAAAGTCCATATCTCGCTAATCTCTTTCTGTTCTGTCTCCATCGTTTTGTTGTGTATTTAATTTTTCAAGGATATTACGTCGATATTCAGTCTATAATTGCGACCTAAAACCAAGGGACGCCCCGCAGAGCGCCCCTTTGTAACACTAAAAAAGTTGAATCATGCCTTCTTCACAGAGGCTTTTGGCGAATCGTGCACATCGAAACCCCATTCGCCGAGGGCCATAGGGTTATCGCGATAGATTCCCAACAGGGCATCGCGGCTGGCCTTGACCGATTCGTCGATCTCGTCCAGCAACAAATCGCGCTTTTCGTACGTTTGATTGAGTTTGCGTTGCAGCTCTTCCGCCTCGGTTTGCAAGGCCTGCGCAGTAGCAACGGTTGGTCCATTGGTTGCCCAGGTGTGCGACTGCAACACATTCAGCGGCGATGCAGTGCCCAATTCCTGATGTTTTGCAAAGATTTTTGTAGCTAACTTCAGTTCTTCAGCTGGATTTCGGGGCACATCGACCCGTGGTTTGGTGTTTCCCATAAGTGTTGGTGTTAAGTGGTTAATACTAACTGCTCATTATTGCACAAAGCTCACTTATTTCAAATTGATAATTACCCCGGCATCGGCAACAGTACCGCCGTCATGACTAACAATGGGTCTGTCACCACCGACAACGCCTTCGTCATGACCAACAATGGCACGGTTATCATCAACAATAGCTCCGTCATCCATCACGCAGCCGAAGTGATAACTGACAATTCTATGGTCGGGATTGAACTCGGCATTACTACCGTTTACAACGTCGCCGTCATCAATTGCACTGCCAACTCGCCTATATCCAACACAAAACGCCAAAACAAACAAGATAGAGGCAGGTTCGACATGCCAACTCGTCGGATTCAAAAATACAGGTATTTTTTGAATTATCAAACAAAACAACAATTTTATTTTAGATAAAATTTGAATTCACATACGACAATACGATAAAACCGGTCGGTTTTTTTTGACAAACCATTAGGGTTGATAAAAAGTCAAAATGACTTCAATTATATTGCTCATGGCACAATATTCCAACAATTTCTTCACGTGTTTGTCGAGGGCTTCGCATCCCGGTTCCGCAATCTATTTCGAAGAGGCGGTATTATCTACGATCCTGCCAAAATGAGGGACTTCGCTCTAAATTGGTCAAAAAAAAACATCCGGATGCAGAACCGGATGTTTTCTTGTTGAATTGGATGGTATGAAACTACAGACGTTCTGCACGGATCACACCCTTGACCCCTTCCAGTTTTTTGATAAGCTGAGAGAGTTGTGCCACGTCGCTTACCATTATCGTGATGGTTCCGTCGAACATGCCGTCGTGCGAGTTGACGGAGATCGATCGCATCTGCACTTTGTTCTCTTTAGAGATAACAGAGGTAATGTTGCTCACGATGCCAATATCATCTTTGCCCAAAATATGCAAGGTTGCCAAGTCGAACTTGCCCGATTTGCCGGCCCATTTCACATCGATAATGCGGTAGTCGAACCGCTCTTTCAATTGGGCGGCATTCGGACAGTCGTCGCGATGGATTTTGATGCCACCCGAAACCGATACAAATCCAAAGACATTATCACCGTATATCGGATTGCAACACTTGGCCAACGAATATTGCACATTCTTCACGTTGTCGCCGATCACCAGCACATCATTTTCGGATGTAATTTTTTCCAGATCGGTCTGCTTCGAAAAGTTATCGACACTTCGCAAGGCAGCCTGCTCGGGCGACTCTTCGTGCTGTTTGTCAAGTTCTACCAACTCCTCGCACAGGTCGATCACGTCCAGTCGCTCGTACGATATTGCCTGATAGAATTCCGACACAAACTTATAACCATGTTTGCGAGCCAGCTTCATAATTTGCGCCTCGTCAAACTCGATCTTGCGGTTTTTCATACGCCGTTGAAGCGACTCACGCCCGAGATCGGCCGCTTTATTCTCCTCTTCCTTGAGCGACTGCTTTATTTTAGTCCGCGCCTTGGAGGTAACGGCAATATTGAGCCAGTCGCGCTTCGGCGTTTGGTTGGCCGATGTCAGAATCTCCACCTGATCGCCATTAAGCAGAATATATTTTAGCGGTACATTACGTCCGCCCACCTTAGCACCCACACAACGGCTACCCAATCCGGAGTGAATGGCAAAGGCAAAATCGAGCACGGTAGCACCCTTCTTCAGTTTATGAAGATCTCCGTTGGGGGTAAACACAAACACATCGTCGTCATAGAGGTTGAGTTTGAAATTGTCCATCACCTCCTTGGAATTCATCTCCGGATTCTCCAGAATAGTCCGTAGGTTCTTCAACCACTCGTCCATCCCGCTCGATTCGCTCTTGATGCCTTTGTATTTCCAGTGAGCCGCCACCCCTTTTTCCGCAATTTCGTCCATCCGGCGCGTCCGAATCTGCACCTCTACCCATTTGCCGTCGGGTCCCATCACGGTAATGTGCAGCGATTCGTAGCCGTTCGATTTGGGAATCGAGAGCCAGTCGCGCAACCGCTTGGGATTGGGCATGTACATATCGGTCACGATGGAATAAACCTGCCAGCACTCCGACTTCTCCTTCTCAACGGGAGTGTCGAGAATGATCCGGATCGCGAACAGATCGTAAATATTCTCAAAAGGAGTATTCTGCTTTTTCATTTTGTTCCAAATCGAATGAATCGACTTGGTTCTCCCTTTGACTTCAAAATTGAAACCGGCCTCTCCCAATCGTTGTTTTACCGGTTCGATAAACGACGCAATATACTGGTCGCGAGAGCGCTTGGTTTCATTAAGTTTATGAGCTATTTCTTTGTATATGTCAGGATTTGAATATTTTAAAGACAAGTCTTCCAACTCGGTTTTAATGGCATACAAACCCATGCGATGTGCCAGCGGTGCATACAGGTTCGATGCTTCGTGGGCAACCTTCAGCCGTATTTCATCATCGTCATGATGATCTTTGAGTGTCCGCATCGTATCGAGGCGGTCGGCAATCATGATGAGGATCACCCGCATGTCTTCGGCAAAAGTCAACAACAGTTGCCTGAAATTTTCCGTTTCTATGGCACTGTTTTTCTCATACAGATCGTGTGCCCTGCACAACCCATGTACGATAAGCGATACCGACTGTCCGAATTGTTTTCCGATCGACTCTAGCGTTTCCGATCCGGTCAGCAAACTGTCGTACAATACCGTAGCCAAAATAGCAGAACGTCCTAATCCGAATTCGTTAACCAATACCTGAGCCATCCGCAAATGCTTAATAACACGATGCGTCGGCATTGCTTCGCCGGCTTCAAGCATTTTAGCTATCGACTGATAGATCCATCGACGTGACATCTTAATATCATCCTCAGTCAGAATGTTGTCCACAGCATGTAGCATATTGCGATAGTGCCGTGTAACCTCTCGCCTCTCTTTTTCCGGAATTAAAAATGGTTGTGCCATAACAAATTCACGTGTTAATCCTCCGTTCTGTTATACACATAGGTATTTGCCTGACGGGTCGGAGTAATAAAAATGTCGTTTATATTCACATGAGCCGGGCGGGTAACAATATACTCCACCGCATCGGCTATATCGTCAGCATTTAACGGGGTTAACCCCTGATAGACGGCGTTGGCTTTTGCCTGATCGCCGTGAAAGCGAACCAACGAAAATTCGGTTTCTGCCGCACCCGGAGAGATGGAACTCACCTTGATGTTGTGCTTCAGCATGTCAATGCGCATTCCCTGCGAAATAGCATTCACCGCATGCTTGGTGGCACAATAGACGTTACCGGAAGGATAGACTTCACGCCCGGCTATCGACGACAGATTGATGATGTGTCCCGAGTTGGCTGCCACCATCAAAGGGGTAATGTACCGGCTGATGTAGAGCAACCCTTTCACATTGGTATCGATCATTTTTTCCCAGTCGTCTATATCGAATTCGTTAAACGGTGCCGAACCGGAAGCTAATCCTGCATTATTCACGAGCACATCAATTTTTTGCCATTCGGCAGGCAAATTTTCGACAGCCAAACGACAAGCCTCACGATCGCGTATATCAAAACACAAAGGCAATACCCTGACCGAAAATTCATTTTTTAGCGTTTCTGACAAACTATCCAATCGCTCTTTACGGCGGCCGGTAATAATAAGATTATATCCTAATTTTGCCATTCGAAGGGCTATAGCCTTCCCAAATCCGGCGGTAGCACCGGTAACGAATGTGTTCATATTGTTACTCATTAATAAACAGGCCAATAGCAGAGATAATATTTCTTCACCTCTTTACTCAGCACCTGTAGGTTAAACATATCGGATGCGTCAGTAATATCCTTCACATCCCCATTGTTAAATTTTATCAAAATTCCAGCCTCTGCCGGATTATAAGTTTCATTAGTGACCTCTTCCAATGCCCAGAAATAATTGGCATCGTGTTCTGAAATTCCAAAATGTTTCTGATACTGAGCATTCAATTCCTGACACTCTTCCCTCGATAGCGGTTGCGGCAAAACCTTCACCTTAAACAATCGCCGGTTGATAAATCCGCTACTCAGAGTCGACAATACGATATCCGAATGAGTCATCCACACCTTCATCGCCGATAAAATATCGCTATCGTCCAACAAAGCATACTGTTGCAGCACTTCGATCCATTCTATAAAATCTTTTTTCGAAATAGAATTGTACAAAAAGAAGTGCAGCGAAGGAGACGCAAACAGTTCTTGACCTTCCAGAGCCAGTTCCTTTGCCCGTGTCAAAGCATGAATCATCAATTTTTCAGCAGCAATAGATGTTTTATGCAAATATACCTGCCAATACATCAGCCGTCTGGCCATCAGAAATTTTTCGATAGAATAGATTCCTTTTTCCTGTACAACCAACCGCCCTTTGTAAAGATCCATCATTTTAATGATCCGGTCGGAGCCTATATTTCCTTCTGTCACGCCGGAATAAAAACTGTCGCGCCGGAGATAATCTAACCTGTCAACATCCAGCTGTCCGGAAACTAATTGGTGCAAAAAGGCATGCGGATGGGTTCCGTGAAAGATTTTGAGGGCGTTATCCAGTTTTCCCTTCTCTTCTTTGTTGATTTGCTGCATCATCAACAAAGAGATCTCCTCGTGCGAAATATTCGACACCAAGCTATGTTCGAGCACATGAGAAAAGGGAGCATGACCAATATCATGCAACAAAATGGCGGCCAGAGCTCCTTCACAATCGTCTTTACTGATTTCATATCCAAGCATGCGCAACTGGGCAATTGCCTCGCTCATCAAATACATGGCGCCCAAAGAATGCTGAAAACGGGTATGTTGCGTACCGGGATAAACAAAAGAGGACATACCCAACTGCTTGATCCGGGTAAGACGCTGCAAATAAGGATGCTGAATCAGATCATACAAAAATTCGGTAGGAATATTGATAAATCCGAATACCGGATCATTAATTATTTTGCGTTTGTTTCTCATAACGGTAACTAAATAAGTCTCCCATTGCCACTTACATTCAACTAATTGTCAGTCCCCCGACCGGCAATATATGCCCTCCATCGCTCCAGAAGCTGCTGCATATCCGCCGGGATTTCGCTATCGAAATAGAGATCTTCTTTCGTAACAGGATGAACAAATCCCAAGGTTTTGGCGTGAAGCGCCTGACGGGAACATACATCGAAACAATTCTTTACAAACTGCTTATATTTGGCAAATTGAGTTCCTTTTAGAATTTCATGCCCGCCATAGCGTTCGTCATTAAAAAGCGGATGTCCTATATACTTCATATGAGCACGTATCTGGTGTGTTCGTCCTGTTTCCAACCGGCATTCAACCAGTGTTACATAGCCCAACCGTTCCAGCACCCGGTAATGCGTCACCGCGTGTTTACCATAGTCACCATCCGGGAAAACAGCCATTTTCTGCCTGTCTTTCAAACTCCGGCCGACGTGCCCTACGATCGTTCCCTCGTCCTGTTCTACAGTTCCCCACACAAGTGCCCAATAAAGACGTTTGGTTGTTTTATGAAAGAATTGATTGCCAAGTAACGTTTTAGCCTCCTCTGTTTTGGCAATTACCAAAAGACCGGTAGTATCTTTATCGATACGATGCACCAGACCCAACCGGGGGTCATTCGGATTGAAATTAGGATCGTTTTTCAGATAATAGGCTAACGCATTAACCAACGTTCCGGTAAAATTACCATGTCCGGGATGAACGACCAATCCGGCCGGTTTGTTGACAACCAGCAAAGCATTATCTTCGTAAACAATGTTTAAAGGAATGTTTTCGGGAAGGATCTCCGTCTCGTGAGGCGGATAGGTCATCATGATGGCAACCACATCGTTCGGTTTGACGCGATAATTTGCCTTGACCGCAGCTCCGTTTACTAAAATAGCTCCGGCGGCGGCAGCCTCCTGAATGCGATTACGCGATGCATTTTGAATTCTGTCGACCAAGAACTTATCTATGCGCAACAAGGTTTGGCCTTTGTCGGCTACAAAACGGAAATGCTCAAAAAGCTCTTGATCCGGAGCCTCCTCCAGTTCATCCAACTCGCCTTGATCAGTGTCAAAATCATCGATCATAACATGGGATGTCGATCTATTTTTATCAGAAGAATTTCTCAATATCTTCTTTCTTTTTCTTTTTTTCTTCTTTTTTCGGAGCTACAGCAGGAGCGCTCTTGGTAGAAGCAGGAGTAGATACTTCGTCGTTAGCGACTACTTTGCTCTTATCTTTTGTCAGCCAAAGAGTAATTGCTTTTCCGGCAGGAACCGAATCGTTAGCTGCAGGTATCTGTTTATAAACGACATAGTTGGCTTTTTCTTGTTCACTAGCCGGTTCTACGTCAAAATTGGTAGCTCCTATCGTAAGCATGTGACTATTAATCAATCTTGTAGCCTGATCCAACGTAAGCGATTGAACATCTGGCATCAATTGGCTTCCATCTTCGTCGGTAGACGTGCGACCTACCACAAGTACGATACCGCTGCCGGCCGGTATTTTTTGTCCCGGAGCCAATGTCTGTCCATTGAATTTGATATCCCTTACCAAATCGCTGAATTCCGACGGCACATATTCGATTCCAATCACTTTGATCCCCATACTTTCCAACAGCGACTGCGCATGACGTAAAGAGAGATCCCGAACATCCGGCAGGGCAATTCCGGGAGGCATTGTAGCATTAATGGTTATATAAACACTTCGATACGATTTTATTTTAGAACCGGCTGCGGGAGATTGCTCCATCACCATACCGGGTGCCTTATCGGGCTTATACACAGAATCAATCACCTGATACTGCATTCCCCTGCTATCCAACATTTTTTGTGCATCTCCGATCTGAAGTCCACATAAATTGGGCACCGTTTCCGACTCTCCATGGTGAGTATAAAATTGCAGCATAAAGAGAACAAACAATAACAATACGACTACGATTGCGGCGGCATACAATATATTTTTCAGAATCAAACTCTCTTTTAAAAAATCGAGAAACTGAGAAAAGTGCTTCTTATCCATAATGTTAGGAAAGTATGTATTTTATCCTGCAAAAGTAGCTATTTTTCTGTTAAGAACTCTACCCCCACGGCCTTTTCTTACCGCCCATTTCTATTTATTTCACCAAGAACACAATATGAATACAATCAGAATTTTATTCCACAACAGATCCAATGTCCTGTTTTATTTCCATTTACAGTTGAATGAATAATCGTGTCTTCATCCTGATATGATTGCTATATGCAACTAATTTTCAACATATTATTCATACATTCATAAAAAAAAGATAGTTCGTTTCGATTAATGTTTATATCTTTGCACGCTTTATTTTAACCTAGAATTACTCTTTGATCCATCGAATTGTTGTCGTTTTGCACTGAAATAAAACGATTTATGGCTGCGAAAACAATAAAAAGAATAATTTCGAATGACTATGCAACGAATCATTGAGCAATGGCATCTTATTTAAGATATACTGTAGTTTAAAAAAGAAAGAAGTTCTAACCGAACTAATTTCATACACAACAAAAACTCATGACGAATGGAATTTTCTGCGCAACAAATTGCTGATTTTTTAAACGGAGACGTTGTTGGCAATCCCGAAGTTAAAGTCAGCAATCTTTCAAAAATAGACGAAAGTATTCCCGACACACTTACTTTTTTATCCAATCCTAAATACAGTCATTTTGCTTACGATTGCAAAGCCGCAATTATCCTTGTAAATAAGGATTTTATCCCGGAACAACCGATATCGGCGACTCTCATCAAAGTGAATAATGCGTACCAATCGTTAGCATCACTGCTTCAATTAGTCGATAGTTTCAAGAAAAATAAAACTGGCATTGAACCGTTATCTTATGTATCGGCAACGGCAGAAATCGGATCTTCACCTTACATTGGGGCGTTTAGTTACATAGGAGACAATGTGAAAATGGGTGAAAACGTAAAAATATATCCGCAAAGTTTCATTGGAGACAATGTAACTATAGGAAATAACGTTACTATCTATGCCGGTGCAAAAGTTTATGCCGATTGTAGCATTGGCAACCGGTGTGTGATCCATTCCGGGGCGGTTATCGGAGCCGATGGATTCGGCTTTGCTCCGACAGAAGACGGGAGCTACAATAAGATTCCTCAAATCGGGAATGTTGTATTGGAAGATGATGTCGAAATAGGTGCAAATACTACCATTGACCGGGCAACCATGGGCTCTACCGTTATTCATAAAGGAGTAAAACTCGACAATTTAATACAAATCGCTCACAATGTAGAAGTCGGGTCCAATACCGTAATTGCAGCTCAGACAGGCATTGCCGGTTCTGCAAAAATCGGAGAAAATTGTATGTTTGGAGGTCAGGTGGGCATTGCAGGCCATTTACACATCGAGAATGGAGTCAAGCTCACAGCACAAGCGGGTGTGATTGCCAATATTAAAGAGAATTCTGTTCTCATGGGAGCTCCGGCAATACCCATGATGCAATATAATAAAGCGTACGTCTATTTCAGAAAATTACCAGAATTAGCACGAACCATTGATGCTTTACAAAAAGAGATAGACCAGCTACGCAACCAAATAAAAGCAGACTAACTAACAAACCGAAATGCCGAAACAAAGAACCCTTAACGGATCCTTTACCTTACAGGGGAAAGGGCTTCACACAGGAGTTGACATTCAGCTCACATTTTTCCCAGCACCCGAAAATCATGGATGCATCATAAAACGAATTGACTTAGAAGGACAACCTACGATTCCCGCACTGGCAGAATATGTAACACAAACCACCCGAGGAACTGTTTTGGCAAACGGAGATGCTCATGTAAGTACGATAGAACATGCGATGGCAGCTTTATTCTCCTTTGAGATCGATAACTGCCTCATGGAAGTTAATGCTCCTGAGTTTCCTATTTTGGACGGGAGTGCCAAACCCTTTGTCGACATGATTCAATCGGTTGGCTTTGTGGAACAGGATGCCGATAAAGACTTTTTTATTGTAAAAAAGAAAATCGAGTACAACGACCCGGCAACGAACTCGTCAATTGTAATATTACCCGACGACCATTTCAGTATTCAAACCATGATTGGTTTCAAATCGTCCATTTTAAGCAACCAATATGCCGTACTGAATCAGTTGGAAGATTTTGCCACAGACATCGCAGCATGTCGCACATTCGTTTTTGTCCGCGAACTGGAGCAACTTCTGAAAATGAATCTCATTAAAGGCGGTGATCTCGAAAATGCTTTAGTTATTTACGACGAACCCATACGTCAAGCCGAGCTCGACCGTATTGCTGATTTGCTTAACCATCCGCACAAAAAAGTCGATGAACTGGGCTATCTCACCCCGCTTCAGTTTGAAAATGAACCTGCCCGGCATAAACTTCTGGATGTGATGGGGGATCTTGCCTTAATCGGAAAACCGATAAAAGGGAAAGTTATTGCAACCCGTCCGGGACATAAGACCAACACCGCATTAGCAAAAGTCATCCGAAAAGATATTAAACGCCAGGAAGTTTCAATTCCGGTATACGATCCGAATAAAGAACCCGTGCTAAACATCAATCAGATAAAGAAGATGTTACCACATCGGTGGCCTTTCTTAATGGTCGATAAGGTAATCGATATTACGCATTCGGTGGTGATTGGCTTAAAAAATGTAACCAGTAACGAAACCTTCTTTATGGGTCATTTTCCCAACGAACCGGTTATGCCGGGAGTATTGTTGGTTGAAGCGATGGCGCAAACCGGAGGTTTGCTGATATTGCATCAGGTGGAGAATCCGGAACTGTACTCGACTTATTTCATGAAAATAGATAATGTCAAGTTTCGGCATAAAGTGGTACCTGGCGATACCGTTATCTTCCGGTTAGAACTGATCAGCCCAATCCGAAGAGGCTGTGCCACTATGAAAGGGTATGCCTTTGTCGGAGATAAAATTGTAGCCGAAGCTGAATTTATGGCTCAGATAGCCAAAAACAGATAAGAAACTAAATTAAAAGTATAAAACGATTCTATTATGAAACAAGCACGTAAATCATCCTCACTCTGGTACTGAATGATTTACCCGCTAGTTACATACTACTATTAACTAATCAATTTTACGTATGAAGCAACCGTTAGCATACATACATCCGGAGGCCAAAATTGCTTCCAATGTAGTAATAGAACCATTTGTCACCATTGACAAAAACGTTGTCATCGGAGAAGGAACGCATATCGGTTCGAATGTAACCATTATGGAAGGGGCTCGCATTGGGAAAAACTGCAAAATTTTTCCGGGTGCAGTAATCAGTGCCATTCCTCAAGATCTGAAATTCAAGGGAGAAGACACCTTAGCCATTATCGGTGATAATACCACATTGCGCGAATGTGTAACCGTTAATAGAGGAACCGCGTCAAAAGGAAGCACAACGATTGGTGATAACTGCCTGATAATGGCCTATTGCCATGTAGCTCACGATTGTACTGTGGGAAATAATGTGATTATGTCGAATGTTACACAGCTAGCAGGCGAAGTGGTTGTTGGCGACTGGGCCGTGATCGGAGGTGGCACCATGATTCACCAGTTTACTCACGTTGGTCCTCACGTAATGATTATGGGCGGAAGCAAGGTCAATAAAGACATTCCTCCTTATGTAAAAGCCGCTCGCGAGCCTATTTCCTACTGTGGCATCAATTCGGTGGGACTTCGCCGCAGAGGCTTTGCAAATGAGCAAATAAGAGACATACAGGAGATCTACCGCTACATTTATTTATCACACATGAATACCAGTGTTGCCATCGAACACATAGAAGCAGAAATGCCGGCCACAAAGGAACGTGATGAAATTTTACTTTTCGTACGCAACTCACCTCGTGGTATTATGAAAGGTTACTTCGAATAAAGGTTATTCTATAAAAAACAAAAAGAAGCCGCTCGAAAATGATTCGAGCGGCTTCTTTTTTGTCAATAAAACTCAGTTTATTCAGCTGCAGCTTCTTCTTTAGTTTCGGCGGCTGGTGCAGCTGCAGGAGCTACCTCTGCTGCAGAAGCAGCAACTTTTTTACCGGCACGACGTGTACGAGAAGTTTTCTTAGCTTCTTTGGTTTTCAACAAGTTTTCGTTGTAGTCTACCAATTCGATAATGCACATTTCGGCAGCATCACCTAAACGGAAACCTGTTTTCAGAATTCGGGTATAACCACCCGGACGAGTTGCTATTTTTTGAGCAATATCGCGGAATAATTCCGTCACCACTTCTTTGTTTTGCAAATAAGAGAAAACAATTCGGCGAGAATGCGTATTGTCGTCTTTTGATTTTGTCAACAGCGGTTCAATATAAACACGGAGAGCCTTTGCTTTAGCTGTTGTAGTGGCAATACGTTTATGTTTGATAAGCGAACAAGCCATATTTGCCAACATAGCTTTTCTGTGCGAAGACGTACGACCTAAATGGTTGAATTTCTTATTATGTCTCATTTCTGTTATTCTTTATCTAATTTATACTTAGCCAAATCCATTCCGAACGAAAGTTTCAGCGATTCCAGCTTTTCATCCAATTCGTTCAAGGATTTCTTACCAAAATTGCGGAATTTCAACAAATCATTACGATTGAAAGCACACAATTGGCCCAATGTCTCCACATCGGCAGCTTTCAGACAGTTCAAAGCACGAACCGAAAGGTCTAAATCAACCATTTTGGTTTTCAACAACTGACGCATACGTAATGCTTCTTCATCAAATTCTTCGTCCACACTTTCTTCTGTCGATTCCAGCGAAATTTTTTCGTCGGAGAACAACATAAAGTGCTGAATCAAGATTTTAGCCGACTCGCGAAGGGCATCCTTAGGATTAATAGAACCGTCTGTCGAAACTTCAAAAATCAGCTTTTCGTAGTCTGTTTTTTGTTCTACACGGTAGTTTTCAATTGCATATTTTACATTGACAATTGGCGTAAAAATTGCATCAATAGGAATTACATCTACCTCAGAACCTGCTACTTTGTTTTCTTCAGCCGGAACATAACCTCTTCCTTTATTGATTGTCAGGTCAATCTGCATCGTATGATTCGGATCAATTCGGCAAATCAATAAGTCTGGGTTTAGAACCACGAAGCCAGTCAAATAGCGTCCGATATCTCCAGCGGTAAACGTACTTTTACCAGAAACAACAATGCTTACCTTTTCGTTTTCAACATCATCCACGCAGCGTTTGAAACGAACCTTTTTCAAGTTAAGGATAATGTTTGTCACATCTTCCATTACTCCCGGAACGGTAGCAAATTCGTGTTCAACTCCATCTATTTTGATAGATGTGATGGCGAAACCTTCCAGTGAAGAAAGAAGGATACGACGCAACGCATTTCCGATGGTGATCCCAAAACCAGGCTCAAGCGGACGGAATTCAAAAATCCCCTTTTGAGCATCTGATTCAAGCATGATAACCTTATCGGGTTTTTGGAATGCTAATATAGACATGGATAAATGGATTATTTTGAATACAATTCGACGATTAATTGCTCCTTAATGTTTTCAGGGATGTCAGCACGTTCGGGTTGGTGCAGGAATTTACCAGACAAACTGCTTTTGTCCCACTCCATCCAAGGATATTTGCTATGATTGAATCCGTTCAAAGCATCGGCTATCACAGCCATCGATTTGTCCTTTTCGCGTACACCGATAACCTGACCCGCTTTAATCTGGTATGAAGGAATATTCACAACAGCACCATCGACAGTAATGTGACGATGGCTTACCAACTGGCGGGCAGCAGCACGTGTAGGAGCCATACCTAAACGGAAAACAACATTGTCCAAACGAGTTTCGAGTAACTGGAGCAAAATTTCACCGGTAATACCTTTTGCACGTTGAGCTTTTTCAAACAACAAACGGAATTGACGTTCTAAAACGCCATAAGTATATTTGGCTTTTTGTTTTTCGCGAAGCTGAATACCATACTCAGACGTTTTTTTGTGACGGTTATTTCCATGTTGTCCGGGAGGGTAATTCTTCTTCGATAACGTTTTATCGGGGCCAAAAATCGGCTCTCCAAATTTACGTGAAATTCTTGTTTTTGGGCCTGTATATCTTGCCATTATTTCAAAATTTTTGTGATTATTATTGCTTATATCACACTCGACCTACCGTGCAGCCGCGATTACAGAGAGGTTAGAATTGTAATCTTTATCCACTTTTAGCCGGGTAATGAACAAGTTGGTGATTATTATACTCTTCTGCGTTTAGCTGGGCGACATCCGTTGTGTGGTAATGGAGTAACATCAACAATTTCGGTTACTTCGATACCAGCTCCGTGAATGGTTCTGATAGCTGATTCGCGACCATTACCTGGACCTTTTACGTACGCCTTTACTTTTCTCAGACCGAGGTCAAAAGCAACTTTGGCACAATCTTGAGCTGCCATCTGTGCAGCATACGGAGTGTTCTTTTTAGAACCTCTAAAACCCATTTTACCGGCAGAAGACCAAGAAATTACCTGTCCGTCACCGTTTGCAAGGGTCACAATAATATTATTGAATGAAGAGTGAACATGCAACTGGCCTACGCCGTCAACTTTAACCACTCTTTTTTTGGTTGCAACTGTTTTCTTTGCCATATCCTAAAAATATTTGCTAAGTTAATTACCTTACTTTGTTGCTTTTTTCTTGTTGGCAACAGTTTTCTTCTTTCCTTTACGAGTACGAGCATTGTTTTTTGTGCTCTGACCTCTCAAAGGCAAACCCAGACGGTGACGTACGCCACGATAGCATCCGATATCCATTAAGCGTTTGATGTTCAGCTGAACTTCTGAACGAAGGTCACCTTCTACTTTGAACTTAGCTCCGATTATTTCACGGATTTTAGCTGCTTGGTCGTCAGTCCAATCCTTCACCTTAGTGTCTAAATCAACACCGGCTTCTTCCAAAATTTGTTTTGCGCTACTGCGACCTACTCCGTAGATATAAGTCAGTCCAACTTCGCCTCTTTTGTTTTGAGGCAAATCTACTCCAACGATTCTTATAGCCATATACTTAAAATTAAAATATTATCCCTGACGTTGTTTGAACTTAGGATTCTTTTTGTTGATTACATACAAACGCCCTTTACGTCTCACGATTTTACATTCGGGCGTACGTTTTTTAATGGATGCTTTTACTTTCATGTTGTATAAATATTTGCAATGTTTGCTGTTGCGATAAGATCAGGTTTATTTATACCTGAATGAAATTCTTCCTTTTGATAAATCATACGGTGACATCTCAACACGTACTCTATCGCCCGGTAGGATTTTGATATAGTGCATACGCATTTTACCGGAAATATGAGCTGTGATAACATGTCCGTTTTCGAGTTCTACACGAAACATAGCATTCGACAATGCTTCGGTTATGGTTCCATCTTGCTCAATAGCAGATTGTTTAGGCATAAAACGTCTATTTAATCTATTGTTTGTTACAATTTACCGACCACTTCTTCTACATAATCAAAGGTAGAAAGAATATCAGCTTTTCCGTCACGGATAGCTATCGAGTGTTCGAAATGTGCTGCATATTTACCATCAATGGTTCGGGTAGTCCAACCGTCTTTTTCAAAAAAAAGTCGGTATGAACCCATAGCAATCATCGGTTCAATGGCTATCGTCATCCCATTTTTAAGACGAACACCGTTACCCCTACGTCCTGTATTAGGAACCTGAGGGTCTTCGTGCATCTCTTTACCCACACCATGACCAACCATTTCGCGGATCACTCCGTATCCATGCTTTTCACAATGCGATTGAATAGCATAACCAACATCACCCAAACGATTTCCATTAATGGCTTGTTCAATACCCATATAAAGCGACTCTTTCGTCACTCTCAATAATTGCTTTACATCTTCAGTTACTTCACCAACGCAAAATGTATATGCGGAGTCACCCACAAATCCATCCTTTGTTGCGCCACAGTCAACCGAAATAACATCACCCTCTTTCAAGACTGCATCTTTCGAAGGAATACCGTGCACTACCTGATCGTTAACCGAAGTACATAAAGTGTTTGGAAATCCTGCATAACCCAAGAATGTAGGTATTGCACCATGATCTCTGATGCAGGTCTCTGCCACTTTATCAAGCTCCAGAGTCGAAACACCTGGAGTAATTAACTTAGCTACTTCAGCCAAAGTTCTTGATACAATCAAATTACTTTGGCGAAGTAGCTCAATTTCTTCCTCTGTTTTGAGATATATCATCTCTTGCTTATTATTAATAAGCCGAAATGTTGCCGGTGCGTCCTTTTATTCTGCCTGATTTCATCAAACCGTCATAATGACGCATTAACAAGCGGCTTTCAATTTGTTGTAGTGTATCCAAAACAACACCTACCAAGATCAACAATGAAGTTCCTCCATAGAACTGAGCAAAACTGGTACTTACTCCTGCGATTCTTGCAAATGCCGGTAAAATAGCTACCAAGGCAAGGAAGAATGATCCAGGTAAAGTAATGCGCGACATTATTTCATCGAGGTATTCTGCTGTTTTCTTACCAGGCTTAACACCCGGAATAAAACCGTTATTACGTTTCATCTCTTCAGCCATCTGAGTCGGGTTGATAGTAATAGCAGTATAAAAATAAGTAAATGCAATAATCAAAACGGCAAAGACAAAGTTGTACCAAAATCCCGAGTTATCGGTAAAGGCACTTACCAGTCCACTTGCAGCTTCCGAATGCGAAAAACCTACTAAAGTAATTGGAATAAACATGATTGCCTGAGCAAAAATAATCGGCATTACGTTGGCAGCATTCACTTTCAAAGGAATATACTGACGTACGCCACCATATTGTTTGTTTCCGACAACACGTTTTGCATATTGAACAGGCACTTTACGAGTTCCCTGAACAAGTAAAATACACAGTCCGATAACGAACAATAGACAAACTATTTCTCCGATAAACATCACCAAACCACCGGCTGCGTCACCTAAGCGAGAAGCAAACTCCTGTACAATTGCAGTCGGGAAACGTGCGATAATACCGATCATGATGATGAAAGAGATGCCATTACCAACACCTTTGTCGGTAATTCTTTCTCCCAACCACATGATAAACATACTACCGGCAGTCAAGATGACGACTGATGTAATTTGAAACCAGAAGCTCTGCGGAAGAGCGGCTCCAACATGTCCCAGTTGAACGCTAAGGTTGACCAAATAGGCCGGAGATTGGAACAATAAAATCAGAACTGTCAGATAACGTGTGATCTGATTCATTTTTTTTCTTCCGCTCTCGCCTTCACGTTGCATTTTTTGGAAATAAGGAACTGCAATACCCAACAACTGTACCACAATGGATGCAGAAATGTAAGGCATAATCCCCAAAGCAAAAATAGAAGCGTGAGAAAACGCACCACCCGAAAACATATCCAACAAGCCAAGCAAACCACCTGAAGTTTGATTTTGAAGAGCTTCAAGATTTGCTGGGTTGATTCCAGGTAATACTATGTATGACCCAAAACGATAAACCAATACAAAAAGTATGGTGGTTATCAGGCGTTTTCTAAGGTCCTCTATCTTCCAAATATTTTGGAGTGTTTCAATAAAACGTTTCATCGGATTACAATTTTACCACTGTTCCACCTGCTGCTACGATAGCTTCTTCTGCCGATTTTGAAAATGCATTGGCCTCTACCTGAAGTTTTGCACTTAATGTACCGTTGCCTAAGATCTTCACAAGGTCATTCTTTGCAATAACTCCGGCCTGAAGCAATTCGGCAACACCAATCTTGGTCAGTTTTGTAGCGTCGGCTAAAATTTGTAAAGTGGCAAGGTTAATCGGTTTGTATTCAACACGACTTATATTCTTAAACCCGAATTTGGGCAAACGGCGTTGCAAAGGCATCTGCCCTCCTTCAAAACCGATTTTTTTCTTATAACCTGAACGGGATTGAGCTCCATTAAGACCACGAGTAGCTGTACCTCCTAAACCGGAACCGGTACCACGACCTATTCTTTTTCTTACCTTAACGGATCCTTTTGCAGGTGTCAAATTACTTAAATCCATATATGTATGTTATATTAAGCGTATTAAACAATTTATTTCTCTACTACTACCAAATGTCTCACCTTGTTTACCATTCCCAAAATGGAAGGGGTATCTTCATGCTCGACAACGGCATTTACTTTTTTCAAACCTAAAGCCTCCAGAGTCAGTTTCTGAACCTTGGGACAATTAATTTTACTCTTAACTTGTTTTATTTTAATAGTTGCCATAGTAGTACTTTTTAGCCTTTGAATACTTTTTCAAGTGAAATACCACGGTTGGTTGCTACAGTAGCTGCATCACGCAATTCTGCCAGCGCTTCCATTGTTGCTTTCACCAAATTGTGAGGGTTCGACGAACCTTTCGATTTTGCTAATACGTCGGTAATACCAACGCTTTCGAGTACAGCACGCATAGCACCACCGGCTTTTACTCCAGTACCGTGAGATGCAGGTTGAAGATACACTTCTGCACCACCAAATTTTGCAGCCTGTTGGTGAGGAATGGTTCCTTTCAACACAGGTACTTTAATCAGGTTTTTCTTTGCAGCTTCTACCCCTTTCGCAATGGCAGCTGTTACTTCGCTGGCTTTTCCCAAGCCCCAACCAACAATACCATCTTCATTGCCGACGACTACGATAGCCGCGAAACTAAATGCACGACCACCTTTGGTAACTTTAGTTACACGATTGATGGCAACTAATCTGTCTTTTAATTCTAAATCGTTGGTTGATTTAACTTTATTATTTATTCCTGCCATAGTGATTAAAATTTAAGTCCTGCGTTACGTGCGGCTTCTGCCAATTCTTTTACTCTACCGTGGTACAGATAGCCATTACGATCGAAGATAACTTCGGTTACACCGGCTGCCTGTGCGTTCTTTGCGATCAATTCGCCCACTTTTGCGGCTTGTTCCTTTTTGGCCAATTTTTCAACAATAGCTAATGAAGAAGCGGCAGCAAGGGTTTTGCCTGATTTGTCATCTATAACTTGCACATAAATTTGTTTGTTGCTTCTGAATACCGACAAACGGGGTCTTTCGGCAGTTCCGGCAATTTTACTGCGGATATGTGCTTTTATCTTGATTCTACGTTCAATTTTCTTAATCATAACTCTTTAAATTTCAAAAAATTATTTTGCACCTGCCGATTTACCAGCTTTACGACGAATGACTTCGCCTACAAACTTAATACCTTTTCCTTTGTAAGGCTCAGGTTTACGGAACGAGCGGATTTTTGCACAAATCTGACCGATCAGTTGCTTGTCGCAGCTTTCCAGCATAAGCAACGGATTCTGGTTACGTTCGCTCTTAGTCTCCACTTTAATTTCGGGAGGCAACATCATGTGAATGTTATGCGTATATCCCAATGCAAACTCAAGGAGATTTCCATTGTTTGAAACACGATAACCAACACCAACCAATTCGAGTTGTTTGCGGTAACCTTCCGACACTCCAACAACCATGTTGTGGATCAGTGAACGATAAAGACCGTGCATTGCGCGGCTCTCCTTTTCATCATTGGGACGAGTTACAACGATCTGATCGTCTTGCTGAGCCACAGTGATGATAGGATTAATTTCTTGAGAGAGTTCTCCTTTGGGTCCTTTTACGGTAACTACGTTATCTTTAACGGCAACTGTTACACCTTTAGGAAGGCTTATAGGTAATTTTCCAATTCTTGACATCTGTAATCCTCCTCTTAATTAATAAACATAACATAAAACTTCGCCTCCGATATTCAAATCGCGGGCTTCTTTGTCTGTCATAACACCTTTCGATGTAGAGAGGATGGCGATGCCTAATCCGTTCAATACACGGGGCAACTCTTTGTGACCTGCATATTGACGTAAACCCGGTGACGAAATACGTACGAGTTGTTTGATTGCATTGACCTTGTGAACAGGGTCATACTTTAAGGCAATTTTGATAGATCCCTGAGGACCATCTTCTACAAATTTGAAGTTCAAAATGTACCCTTTTTCTAAAAGAATCTTAGTGATTTCTTTTTTCAAGTTCGAGGCTGGAATTTCCACCACACGGTGGCCTGCTCTGATGGCATTCCGCAGTCTCGTTAAATAATCTGCTATTGGATCTGTCATATTGATTTGTTTTAAATTAATCCGGCCTGCCCGGACAATATTTATCACGCTTATATAAAATGCAACTCTAAAAAAATCAGAATGCATAAACCTGCATTATGCCTATTTCGGGGCACAAAAATAGTGTTTTTCCCCGAATTAAACAACATTAACGCAAGTTTATTACGACTGACTCCTGAATGCTATACAAACTGGTTACCAGCTTGCCTTTTTTACACCCGGAATTAAGCCTGCAGAAGCCATTTCGCGGAACTGAATACGCGAAATTCCGAAGATGCGCATGTAACCTTTAGGGCGACCTGTCAGTTTGCAACGATTATGCTGACGAACAGGAGATGCATTTTTAGGAAGTGCTTGCAAAGCTTCGTAGTTGCCCTCTTTTTTGAGTTGTTCACGCTTTGTAGCGTATTTAGCACATAATTTTGCTCTACGTACCTCACGAGCTTTCATTGATTCTTTTGCCATTGTATCTTCTTTAATTAGTTGTGCTTAAAAGGTAAACCAAACTGTTTCAACAAAGAGAAACCTTCTTCGTCTGTTTTGGCCGATGTCACAAAAGTGATGTTCATACCCAACAGGCGAGAGATGCCGTCGATGTTAATTTCAGGGAAAATGATCTGTTCTTGAATACCCAGGGTATAATTACCACTGCCATCCAATTTACTTTCAATCCCTTTGAAGTCACGGATACGAGGCAAAGCTACGCGAACCAAACGTTCCAGAAATTCGTACATGTTTTCGTTACGAAGAGTAACACGTACGCCGATGGGCATTTGTTTACGCAACTTGAAGTTTGAAATATCCTTGCGAGAAAGTGTGGCAACAGCTTTCTGTCCGGTTATTGCAGTCATCTCGTTAACGGCTGTATCGATAATTTTCTTATCGGCAACAGCGATTCCCAAACCTTGGTTGAGAACGATTTTTTCGAGATGAGGTACCTGCATAATCGACTTGTAACCAAACTCCTTCATCAAAGCAGGAACAATGCGTTCCTTATAGTCGTTTTTAAGACTGTTGGTTGTACTCATTATTTAATTTCCTCCCCTGATTTTTTAGCGTAACGCACTAATTTACCTTCAGCATTTTCACGACGACCAACACGGGTTGGCTTGTTACTCTTCGGATCAACTACGTTGAGGTTAGAGATGTGGATCGATGCCTCTTTCTTAATAATGCCTCCTTGCGGAGCTTTTGCATTGGGCTTAGAGTGTTTAGACACGAAGTTGGCACCTTCAACGATAGCACGTTGTTTTTCTGCCAGGATTTCGAGTACACGTCCTGTTTTGCCCTTGCTCTTACCGGTGTTTACAAACACCATATCGCCTTTTTTAATATGTAATTTACTCATTGCTAATTTTTTTACAAGGGTTAAAGTACTTCAGGCGCTAATGAAATGATTTTCATGTTAGAGGCACGAAGCTCACGCGCTACGGGGCCGAAGATACGGCTGCCGCGCATTTCGCCTGCATTGTTGAGCAACACGCAAGCGTTGTCGTCGAAACGAATGTAAGAACCGTCTGCACGACGAACCTCTTTCGATGTACGAACAACTACTGCTTTAGATACGGTGCCCTTTTTCATGTCGCTGGAAGGGATAACATTTTTTACCGCTACCACGATAACATCCCCCAGTGAAGCATAGCGTTTGCCGGTACCGCCTAATACACGGATAACCAAAGCTTCGCGTGCTCCGCTGTTGTCAGCTACTGTTATTCTGGATTCTTGTTGTATCATAATTACTTAGCTCTTTCTGTTATTTCAACTACTCTCCAATTCTTTAATTTGCTCAGCGGACGGGTTTCCATGATGCGCACGGTATCACCGATGCCACAGTCGTTTTTATCGTCATGAGCATGGAACTTCTTCGTCTTGTTGACGAACTTGCCGTAGATAGGGTGTTTTTCTTTCCACTTAACGGCAACGGTAACGGTCTTATCCATTTTATTGCTGGTAACGACCCCTACTCTTTCTTTTCTTAAGTTTCTCGTTTCCATTCGGCTCAATATTATTGTTGTTTATTTTCTCTCAACTTCAACTCGGTCGCAACGCGAGCGATTTGTTTACGAACATCCCTGATTTGCATCGGATTGTCGAGCGGAGAAATAGTATGGTTCAATTTCAAGCGCGATAAGATGGCTTTATCATTGTCCAATCTTTCCTGCAGCTCTTTAACACTCAGTTCTTTGATTTCTCTTGTCTTCATATTCGATTACGCGTTAAGGTTTGTTGAATCAAAATCACGTCTGACGACAAACTTGGTTGTAACAGGTAACTTCTGAGCTGCCAAGCGCAATGCTTCTTTTGCAATCTCAAACGATACGCCTTCTACTTCAATAATCATACGGCCGGGAGTAACGGGTGCCACGAATCCTTCGGGAGAACCTTTACCTTTACCCATACGTACTTCAGCAGGTTTCTTAGTAATTGGTTTATCAGGGAAAATACGAATCCAGATTTGTCCCTGACGTTGCATATAACGGGTTACGGCAATACGGGCAGCCTCAATTTGGCGGCCTGTAATCCATTTTGATTGTAATGATTTTATGCCGAAAGAACCGAATGCCAGCTGATTACCTCGTTGAGCCACACCTTTCATGCGACCCTTTTGCTGTCTTCTGAACTTTGTCTTTTTCGGTTGTAACATAAGTCTTAGAATTCAATGCGTTAGAAATTATTTTTTCTTTTTACGGAAGCCGCCTCTACGGTCGCCACGATCTCCACGATCATTGCGGTCATTGCGTTGGCCACGGTTATTAGATCCTTCTTTGGATGTTGCGAATTGAGGAGCCAGGTCCTTTTTACCATAGATTTCACCACGGCAAATCCACACTTTCACACCAATAAGACCCACCTTGGTTAAGGCTTCTGCAAGAGCGTAGTCGATATCGGCACGGAATGTATGCAGCGGAGTACGTCCTTCTTTATACATTTCCGAACGTGCCATTTCAGCTCCGTTCAAACGGCCTGATACCTGCACTTTGATACCTTCGGCTCCCATACGCATTGTAGATGCAATGGCCATTTTGGTTGCACGACGATAAGCAATTTTACCTTCGATCTGACGGGCAATGTTGTTGGCAACAATTACGGCATCAAGTTCGGGGCGTTTCACTTCATAAATATTGATCTGAACATCTTTGTCGGTGATAGCTTTCAACTCCTCCTTCAACTTGTCGACTTCCTGTCCACCTTTACCAATAATGATACCCGGACGGGCTGTACATACTGTAATAGTGATGAGTTTCAACGTACGTTCAATTACTACGCGAGAAACACTCGCTTTAGCCAGACGGGCGTGAAGATACTTTCTCAGCTTGCTGTCTTCCAGCAATGTATCTCCATAATTATTCCCTCCATACCAGTTGGAATCCCATCCGCGGATGATTCCCAAACGATTACTTACCGGATTAGTTTTTTGTCCCATCTGCTACTTCATTTGATACGTTAATACTATTCTTTGAGCCGACAAACAACGTTACGTGATTCGAACGTTTACGCACTCTGTAGCCACGTCCCTGCGGAGCCGGACGAAGGCGTTTCAACATACGGCCACCATCAACATGAATGGCACTGACAAACAAATCACCATCTTCGGCTTTTTGTTCTGTTTTTTGTTCCCAGTTGGAAATAGCGGAACGAAGCAATTTTTCAAGTCTGGCTGACGCCTCTTTGGTCGAAAACTTCAATACCCCAAGCGCTTTGTTCACTTCCATACCACGAATCATGTCGGCCACAAGGCGCATTTTACGGGGTGAAGTAGGAACGTCGTTAAGACGGGCAAAGTATTGTGTTTTGAGGGCTTCTTTCCTATTTTCTGCTGAATTTTTCTTTCTTGAACCCATTTTATTGATATTTTTATTTTTTCAAGTAAATGAATCAACGGGTTATTTACGGTTACCGCTATGACCGCGGAAAGTGCGGGTTGGTGAGAATTCGCCAAGCTTATGACCCACCATATTTTCGGTAACGTAAACCGGAATAAATTTGTTCCCGTTGTGAACTGCAATCGTGTGACCTACAAAATCAGGTGAAATCATTGAAGCACGTGCCCATGTTTTAATAACCGTTTTTTTACCGGATTCATTCATGGTTAACACTTTCTGTTCAAGCTTCAGATTGATGTAAGGTCCTTTTTTTAATGAACGACTCATAGTATCTCTCTAATTATGCGTTATTTTTTTCTTCTTTCGATAATATACTTGCTTGATTGCTTTTTCGGAGCTCTTGTCTTATAGCCCTTAGCCAACAAGCCTTTGCGAGAACGTGGGTGACCACCAGAAGCGCGTCCTTCACCACCACCCATGGGGTGATCGACGGGGTTCATAGCAACACCACGTACGCGAGGACGTCGTCCTTGCCAGCGTGTGCGGCCAGCCTTACCTGAACTTTCGAGATTGTGTTCTGAGTTGCCAACACTTCCTACGGTTGCTTTGCAGGTGCAAAGAATTTTGCGGGTTTCGCCTGAAGGCAATTTGATAATTGCATAGTTTTCTTCGCGAGAAGTCAACTGAGCAAATGTACCTGCCGAACGAACCAACGCTGCTCCCTGACCCGGACGTAATTCAATGTTGTGAATAATAGTACCGAGTGGAATGTTCTTCAACGGTAGAGAGTTTCCAACTTCAGGTGCTGCTTCAGCTCCTGATAACAGAGTTTGGCCAACTTGCAGTCCATTGGGTGCAAGAATATAGCTTTTTTCACCATCAACGTAATAGAGCAATGCGATACGAGCCGTGCGGTTCGGATCATACTCGATGGATTGTACCTTCGCAGGTATTCCTTCTTTGTTACGTTTGAAGTCAATTACTCTATATTTCTTCTTGTGACCACCTCCGATATAACGCATGGTCATCTTGCCAGAGTTATTACGTCCGCCGGTATTACTTTTACCTGTCACAAGAGATTTTTCCGGTACCGCCGAAGTAATTGTGTCGAACGTACCGATAATTTTGTGTCTCTGCCCCGGTGTTACGGGGTTCAATTTACGTACAGCCATTGTTTTACTTAAATATTGCTATAAAAATCAATGTTATCTCCCTCTTTCAACGTAACCATCGCTTTTTTGAAAGCTGAAGTTTTACCGTTGATCACTCCACCTTTCGTGAAGCGGCTTTTCTTTTTGCCTGGCATAACAGCTGTATTCACTGATACTACGGTTACTCCATACATGTCTTCTACGGCTTTCTTGATCTCAATCTTATTCGCCTCTTTTTCAACGCGGAAGCTAAAACGATTGAGTTTTTCACTAAGGCCGTTTGCTTTTTCTGTAACAATCGGTTTAATTATAATTCCCATCTCTTTTATCTCCTTATGCTTTAAAGATTTGATCCAAACCGGCGAAAGAAGCTTCAACAAAAACAAGTGATTTCGCATTCAAAATACTGTAAGTATTTAGATCAGAAACAGTTGTTACATTAACGCCTTTTAGGTTTCGAGCCGACAAATATACGTTTTTATTTGGTTCCGATAAAATAATAAGAGGCTTTTTATCAGCGACTTTCAAATTTTCGGTCAATGCAATTATGTTCTTTGTTTTCGGAGCTTCATATTGAAGAGCATCAACAACAACAATCGCATTTTCTTTTGCTTTGTAAGCCAAAGCCGATTTACGAGCCAATTGTTTCTGCTTTTTGTTCAACTTGAAACTATAATCGCGTGGAACGGGACCAAAAACTCTTGCACCACCCACCAAAATAGGCGAGTTAATATCACCACGACGAGCGCCACCTCCACCTTTCTGGCGGATCAGCTTGCGTGTACTACCGGAAAGTTCGCTTCTTTCTTTTGCTTTGTGAGTACCCTGACGCTTATTTGCCATGTATTGTTTTACATCCAGATAAATGGCGTGGTCATTAGGTTCAATGCCAAAGATAGCTTCGTTCAGCGTAACCTTTTTTCCGGTTTCTTTTCCTTCTATGTTATATACGTTCAGTTCCATTACTTATTGATAATTACGATTGAACCTTTTGCTCCGGGCACAGAACCTTTGATTAACAACAAGTTGTGTTCCGGAATTACTTTTAACACTTCCAGGTTTTGAACTGTGATAGAATCACCACCTGTACGACCGGCCATTCTCATGCCTTTTACCACTTTAGAGGGGAAAGAAGATGCACCCAGAGAACCTGGGTGACGCAAACGATTGTGCTGACCGTGAGTGCTTTGTCCCACACCACCGAATCCGTGACGTTTAACAACGCCCTGGAATCCTTTTCCTTTTGAAGTACCGACTACATCTACCCATGTAGTTCCGTCAAACAATTCAACTGTGAGAGCATCTCCCAGCTTAAATTCACCTTCAAATCCTTTGAACTCAACCAAGTGTCTTTGAGGAGCTACGCTCGCCTTTTTGAAGTGACCTGCTTCGGGTTTTGTAGTGTGCTTCTCTTTCTTTTCTTCAAAACCTAACTGCAGCGCTTCATAACCGTCTGTTTCAACGGTTTTGATCTGCGTAACAACACAAGGACCAGCTTCGATAACAGTACATGGAACGTTTTTTCCATCGGCACTGAAAACGGATGTCATTCCGATTTTTTTTCCAATTAATCCTGGCATTTCAATTAAAATTTAACCCTTAACCCCAAGATGGGGGATCGGCCTTGTTTACAATTATATGTACTTATTTTCTTTTTTTGTTGCGAAAGCAGATCATACTTTGATTTCTACTTCCACACCACTAGGCAATTCGAGTTTCATCAAAGCATCAACTGTTTTAGCAGTTGAACTGTAGATATCGATCAAACGTTTGTAGTTTGAAAGCTCAAACTGTTCGCGCGACTTTTTGTTAACAAACGGAGAACGCAATACGGTGAATACGCGTTTGTGTGTAGGCAATGGAATTGGGCCACTTACTACCGCTCCGGTTGCTTTTACTGTCTTAACGATCTTTTCTGCTGATTTATCAACCAGGTTGTGATCGTAAGATTTCAATTTGATTCTGATTTTTTGACTCATCATTATAGTCGATTAATATTAATAGTTGTAGCGTTAACAGAGCAGGTTAAGAGTCATTTGCTAACCTGCTCTGTTTCCACTCATTATTTTTACAATAGTTCCACTTTACCCTTGGCTTCCGTCACAACAGCTTTTGCAATTGCGGTAGAAACTTCGGCGTAGTGAGAAAATTCCATCGAAGAGGTTGCACGTCCCGAGCTGATGGTACGCAACGAGGTTACGTATCCGAATGTTTCGGCCAAAGGAACTTTAGCTTTCACAATACGAGCACCAGTACGACTCGATTCCATACCTTCAACCTGGCCACGACGTTTGTTCAGGTCACCGATTACATCACCCATGTTTTCTTCCGGTGTAACCACTTCCATTTTCATGATCGGTTCCAACAGAACGGGCTTTGCTTTAGCACAAGCAGTTTTGAATGCAATCTGAGCACAGATTTCGAACGAAAGCTGATCGGAGTCAACCGGGTGGAATGAACCGTCCACAACTTCAACTTTCAACTGATCTACCGGGAAGCCTGCCAGCACACCATTCTTCATAGCTGCTGTGAAACCTTTCTGGATAGAAGGAATGTATTCTTTAGGAATGTTACCACCCTTTACAGAGTCGATAAACTGCAGACCGCCTTCGAAGCCGGCATCAACCGGACCAACCTTAACGATAATATCGGCAAATTTACCACGACCACCAGACTGTTTCTTGTAAACTTCGCGAAGTTCAACTGTATTCTTGATAGTTTCTTTGTACGATACCTGAGGACGACCCTGGTTACATTCAACCTTGAACTCACGTCTCAAACGGTCGATAATGATTTCCAGGTGAAGCTCGCCCATACCTTCGATTACAGTTTGACCCGTATCTTCGTTAGTTTTAACACGGAAGGTGGGATCTTCTTCGGCCAGTTTTGACAAACCAAGACCGAGTTTATCCATATCTTTCTGCGTTTTCGGTTCAACCGAAATACCAATTACAGGTTCGGGGAAGTCCATCGATTCGAGTACGATAGGATTTGCCTCATCGCAAAGAGTATCACCCGTACGGATGTCTTTGAAACCTACACCTGCTCCGATATCACCGGCACCGATCACTTCAACAGGATTCTGTTTGTTGGAGTGCATCTGGAACAAACGAGAAATACGTTCTTTTTTGTCAGAACGTGTATTGTAAATGTACGAACCGGCTTCCAGTTTACCTGAATAGACACGGAAGAAGCAAAGACGGCCTACATAAGGGTCAGTTGCAATCTTAAATGCCAAAGCGGTCAGAGGTTCTGAATCGTCCGGATGACGCACAACTTGTTTGTCTTCAAAGCGAGGATCGTTACCGAAAATTTCCGGAGTATCAAGAGGGCTCGGAAGATAAGCACAAACTGCATCAAGCATTGTCTGCACACCCTTATTTTTGAAAGCCGAACCACAAATAACCGGATTGATCTCCATCGATAAGGTTGCTTTACGGATAGCCACATTGACTTCTTCTTCCGTAATCGTAGAAGGATCGTCAAAGAATTTTTCCATTACAGCATCGTCATATTCAGCCACAACTTCCAGCATCTTATCTCTCCAGTCCTGAGCTTCGGCAAGAAGATCGGCAGGGATTTCTTCAACAGAGTATTCAGCACCCATTGTTTCATCGTGCCAGAAGATAGCCTTCATTTTCACGAGGTCAATAACCCCTTTGAATTTTTCTTCAGTGCCGATAGGAATTTGAATAGGGCATGGTTTTGCACCCAGCACATCCTTAATCTGACGAACTACTTCATAAAAGTCAGCACCAGATCTGTCCATTTTATTAACAAAACAGATACGAGGTACGTTATATTTATCAGCCTGACGCCATACCGTCTCCGACTGAGGCTCCACGCCACCCACAGCACACAACGTCATGACTGCACCGTCGAGAATACGCAAAGAACGTTCTACCTCAACAGTAAAGTCAACGTGACCCGGAGTGTCAATCAGGTTGATTTTATATTTGTCACTCAAATAGTTCCAGAACGTTGTTGTTGCAGCAGAAGTAATGGTAATACCACGTTCCTGCTCCTGTTCCATCCAGTCCATGGTAGCAGCGCCATCATGCACTTCACCAATCTTATGAGTAAGACCGGTATAATACAGAATACGTTCCGAAGTTGTTGTCTTACCAGCATCGATGTGAGCCATGATGCCGATATTGCGGGTATAATGTAAGTCTAATTTTGCCATTTGTTTTATATTTACCTAAACAATAGGTCGTTGCTAATTTAACGAGGTTTTGTCCGGTTTAAATTTAAGGTTAGAACCTGAAATGAGCAAAAGCACGGTTTGCTTCAGCCATACGGTGCATATCTTCTTTGCGTTTGAAGGCACCACCTTGGTTGTTAAACGCATCAACAACCTCAGCAGCCAATTTTTCAGCCATTGATTTGCCACCGCGCTTGCGTGCATATAAAATAAGATTTTTCATACAGATAGACTCCTTACGGTCAGGACGAATTTCGGTAGGAACCTGGAATGTTGCACCACCTACACGGCGCGATTTTACTTCGACCTGAGGAGTGATATTGTCGAGAGCTTTTTTCCAGATTTCAAGCGGAGTCTTTTCTTCGTTGGGAAGTTTGGCTTTTACGGTTTCGAGTGCACCGTAAAATATATCGAAAGCAGTGCTTTTTTTGCCATCATACATGAGGTGATTGACAAATTTTGTCACTACCACTTCATTAAAAACAGGATCAGGTAAAATAATCCTTTTTTTAGGTTTCGCTTTTCTCATTGTAATTCAAAATTTTGTTTTGTTCTGGTTGTTTTTTCTGTAGTTTCTTCAACGATCCCACCGGATCATTTACTCAACCTTTAACGGTCACCAATAACTCAAACCGTGATTAGATTTCTTACTCGGGAAAGAACCGGCAATTATTTCTTGCCTTTAGCTGCTGCAGCGGCCTGACCTGGTTTCGGACGTTTTGCGCCATATTTCGAACGACGTTGAAGACGACCGTTTACACCTGCCGTATCCAAAGTACCCCGAACAATGTGATAACGTACACCAGGAAGGTCTTTTACACGACCACCACGAACCAACACGATACTGTGTTCCTGCAAGTTATGACCTTCACCCGGAATGTAAGCATTGACCTCTTTTTGATTAGTCAAGCGAACACGAGCTACTTTACGCATTGCAGAGTTAGGTTTTTTAGGAGTAGTTGTGTAAACACGCACGCAGACGCCACGACGTTGAGGACAAGCATCCAACGCAGGAGCTTTACTCTTGTCAACCAGCGCCGTCCTTCCTTTTCTCACTAATTGCTGAATTGTAGGCATTTTGACTGTGATTTAAATACTTAAATTTTTGATATATCTACTCTAAATTGGGCTGCAAAGATAGAACTATTTTTTTAGAATACAAAGAGGTACAAAATAATTTCTTGATTTTTTATCCGATACCCCCTTATTGGTTCCAACCAAAAGAGAATCGCAGAACTAGGAAAACAGATCAATGATAAAAAAAATAACATTATACTGTATATTTTTCACTCACAAACAAAATAAATCCTTGTCTTTTCGACTCTGGAGAAAGTTTCCACAGAGGGATAGAGATCGGAGAGGAGATTCGACGGAAAAATCCAGACAAAATATGATTAGTTAATCTCATGAGTGTCCACTAAAAAAGGACACGATTAGAAATTAAACAAATTCGGTTCACGAGAACCATAGAGATCATTGACATCATTGATATTCTTTTTGTCGAACAAGTCACGTAAGTGAGTTTTGTCAG
>Ga0316604_10000717_pt1 | contig 36088 bp, 28 predicted proteins | sample OWC_soil_day20_C_FD_207650 | JGI IMG/M metagenome (GOLD analysis project Ga0316604, IMG submission 207650) | Wetland soil microbial communities from Old Woman Creek delta, Ohio, United States - OWC_soil_day20_CT | ecosystem: Environmental > Terrestrial > Soil > Wetlands | place: USA: Ohio... | reverse complement strand
AATTCGCTAATCTGCGGTTGCTTTATGCGTACATGATTGCTCATCCGGGCAAGAAATTGTTGTTTATGGGCAGTGAATTCGGACAGTTTGTAGAATGGCGGGATAACAGCAGCCTGGATTGGCATCTTCTCGATTATCCGCAGCATCGGGCCACGCAAAATTTTGTACGGGAGTTGAACCATTATTATTGTCAGCAGTCGGCATTTTGGGAACAGGACGATAGCTGGAATGGTTTTTCCTGGATTGATTGTGACAACTACAAGCAGAATATTATTGCTTTTATTCGTCATGGTCACAGTCCGGCCAATATGGTGATCGTCATATGCAATTTCACGCCGATGACCTACCATGATTTTCAAATCGGCGTTCCGCAAAAAGGGGTTTATCGCGAGTGTCTTAATAGCGATGAGGTTCAATATGGAGGTTCAGGGCAAGGAAATCCGTCAGAGTTAGGTACGGAGGACGCCGCCTTGCATGGGCAGGCCTATTCGTTAAAAATGACGATCCCGCCTTTAGCGGTAGTATACTTAGAACGAATTCCATCATAAATAAACAGAATATCAATTAATCTTTTCGAATCTATTTCTCAATGCCCTCATTTCTTTATAAAAGCATTTTGGATGGCGGGTAACATGGAGGTAACAAATAGAACATCCGCACCTCCTCCTTAGCAAAGCTACTCTACCGGAAGGAGGATGATGTGGAAGATCATAAAGGCATAATTTCACCACCAAGTCCATCTTATCGCCAGTAAATCCTAGTAAAATATCGGCGAGCCTCCTCTAACGAGATTATAGTCACCGGACAAAAGAATATAAAAAGCAAATTAGATAATTCCAGTGGTTGAGTCATAAATATCGCGGTCAAAAACGGCAAATAAATTAACGCGACTGTTATGATCAATTCCGATACGATCCCAACTTGAATCAAAAAGTTACTCTTTAACGAAAACTGCCAGAACGGTAACTTTTCTGAACGGCAAACAAAAATATTACCCATCTGACAGGCAATAATGGCTACCATTGCCATGGTCGTCGCTTGCCGATAAATTCCCATAACGGAAACCTCTGCTGTATCGGCAAAGATTTGCGGCGCAACCCGCTGAATATCTGATAATGAATATCCATAATTGGCCCAAATAAGAAAGAATCCTCCCATAGACATCGCTGCCTCGATTATCCCCAAAAACCCGTAGGAGCGAAACAAAAGCGACTTATCAAGCAAATTTTGGGAATAATCTGCTGGTTTGCGGCTTAGAACACCCTTCTCCGGGTGTTCTGTCCCCAAGGCTAAGGCAGGTACCATATCTGTGCCAATATCAATAGCCAATATTTGCAATATGTTTAAGGCTGGCGGAATTTTGAGAAAAACCATCGCAATAAAAGGTATTACTTCAGGAATATTTGAGGCCAAAATATAGGTCATGAACTTGCGGATATTATCATATATGGCACGGCCCTGCTCAATGGCTTTTACGATAGTGGCAAAATTATCGTCAAGCAGTACCATATCTGCGACTTCACGGGCTACATCGGTTCCGCCGCGCCCCATGGCAATACCGATGTCTGCAGCTTTTAGCGCCGGAGCATCATTCACTCCGTCACCGGTGACTGCGACAATATGTCCGCAGGCTTTGTAAGCCTCTACTATTTTTAATTTATGTGCAGGAGTTGTCCGGGCAAAAATAATTGGCTGTTCTTGTCGCAATAAGGTTTTCAGCTTCTCCGCTTCCATAATCTCAACCTCTGTCCCGGTAACGATGGTAACCTTGTCTTTCACTAGACCAATATGTCTTGCAACAGCCTCCGCAGTCAATCCATAGTCGCCGGTAATCATGGTCACGCAGATACCTGCCTGCTGACACAATTTAACCGCTTCGGCAACCTCAGGACGCGGCGGGTCAATCATAGCCGCCAATCCTACGAATACTAAATCATATTCACTTGCCTCCGAAGCCATAAGCCCCTCGCTATAGGCTAAAGCTAATACACGATGCCCTTCGCTGGCTAACCGGTCATTGACAGCAACGATGTTTTGCCGTTCTGCATCCGAGATTTCGACGACTCCATTTTTATTCTTTATGTACCGACAGCTCCGCAACATCTCAATCGGCGCGCCTTTAACAAGCTTTACATTCGTGCCTTGTTTGAACAACATGCTCTTATAGTTGAACCCAAAAGTACTCATCATTTTCTGTACGGGATCGAATTGTTTGGTTACCTGGCCGGAAAAATCAGCCCTAACGGCAGCAATATCCAATCCAAACTTTGCCGCAGCAACTAATAAAGCGCCTTCGGTCGGATCACCCATAATCCGCCAGAGCTTGTCATTTTTGTAATCTGTCTCAATATCGGCTTCGGAACAAACGGCGCCTATCGTCAGCAACAATTCTATCTGATTTCCTATTTCACTGTTGGGAATAGTTAGCTCTCCCTGCTTTTCATATCCGTTCCCGGAAACCTCCACCTCACATTCGGGTAACCAAATTCGCTTGACAGTTACCTCATTCATCGTAATCGTTCCGGTCTTATCGGTGCAGATAACGCTCGTAGCGCACAAAGTCTCCACTGCTGACAACTTGCGAACCAAGGCATTTTGCAATGCCATTCTTCTAACGCCCACCGCCAGAGACAAGCTTACCGCCGGCAACAATCCTTCCGGAACATTGGCAACAATAATCCCTATACAAAGAATAAAACACGCGCGCAAGTCCATGCCAAGCCACCAAAACGCCAAGATAAAAACAAGCGCTCCCATAGACAGAGCCAGGAATGTGATAAGCCTTACAATCCGTTGCACCTGTAATTCTAATGAGCTCTTTTCGCGAACCACTTCCGTTGTCAGTTTAGTAACTTTCCCCAATTCGGTCTTCTTACCCGAAGCGTATACTACCGCAATTCCCCGCCCAGATGTTGCCGTTGTCCCGGCGAACAAAAGGTTCGGGCTTCGACTTGTAGGCTGGCCCGTGTCAACCATCGCAGAGGCATTACATGCCACTGGTAGTGATTCGCCAGTCAATAGCGACAAGTCCACCATTAAATTCTCAGCCTCAACCAATCTTGCATCGGCCGAAATATGGTCACCAGCCTCAATTACCAAGACATCGCCAATGACAATTTCCTCCGATACCACTTGTTCGAGAATACCATTGCGATACACTTTTACTTTGCGCGGAAGCATGGCAGACAATGCGATCAATGCCTTATCCGCACGATATTCTTGCCAAAAACTAAACATTGCATTAATGAAGACAACAGCCCAGGTTGCCCAGCCAAGTTCCGGTATGTCTACCGAAAAGGCTAGAATCCCGGCCACCCACAATAGCAATGCCATGAAATGAGTAAATTGTTGGTACAGAAGACGCCATAGTGATAACGTTACCGCCTTGGGCAGTTGATTTTTCCCATATGACAACAGCCTCTTTTCTACTTCTTGGCTTGAAAGACCTTCATGTCGTGTTTCAAGCAAGGAGAAAACAGCTTCAACCTCAAGCGCAGCTACTTGATTAATTTCGCTTTTATCACTCATAAGCATAGTCCTTCCCGATAATCAAACTGTTTCCTCCCTTAGAAACAGCCGGTTTAGCGATTGCAATATTTCTCTTTACAGTGCCTATCGGAGCAGACTTAATGATGATGTTGATAAATATCATTGGAAATCATTTGTCCCTACATTATAGATTTTTGTGTCATAGGTGGAAATAGTGTCTCCATTTTGGACCCTTACATTGCCGGTGAATTTTGCGAGTTTGGTCTCCCAGTTGAATTCCACCTTGTCGGCAGTTATTCTCAGTCTGTTACGGCTGAAATCCACAGCGCCTTGCACTTTGAGGATATTTTTAGGAACATTGAAATAGATTGTATTGCCGTTCATCTGGATATCGTCCTTCTGGAAGGTTATTCCGCCATTAGCCCAAACTTCTACCAGGTCGGTTTTCGCTTCAACGGCAGTAACGTGGTAGCCATTATATTCGATCACCACATTGCCGTTCAACACATAGAGGCCTTTTTCAAAATCATAATACTGACGGTCGGCTTTGACCACCGGCTGCGCAGCCTCACTGCTAATGGGAAAGGAATAATAGACACCGAAAGAAAAAATAGCGAAAAATAAAAGAAAGAGCTTTTTCATAATAGATCACCTCATTCAACAAGAGACCTTGCCACACTCATTCATTCGATTTGTTTAATCAGTTTTACTGCTTCTGCGACAAATATTCTTGCCAAACCAAAAAGCGGCACGGCAATAAACATCCCTATGGTTCCCCATAAATAGTTGCCTACCAAGATGAGAATTATGATGATCGCCGGATGTGTACCAGAGGATTTTCCTTGTAACCGCGGCGTTATGAGATTGCCTTCCGTTTGTTGAATGATCAAAACCACAATCAATGTGATCATTGCTTGACTGAACCCATTGGTCAATAAGGCAATCATGATAGCAAGGGCGCCGGCGAAGATCGACCCAAAATAAGGAATGAAGTTGAAAACTCCTGCAATCACACCTAATAAAACAGAAAACCTGACGCCAATCAACAGAAAAGCGATGGTGGATACCACCCCAATGATCAAAGCGATTAAGGATTGCGTTTTTATATAGCTCCAAACAACAAGATCCGTGCCTTCAATCAGATTGATTATCGTTTGACGCAAATTTTTCGGAGCATGGCCCATAATATCCTGCACCATTTTTTTGCCGGAAGCTAAGAAGTAAATGATCATGCTCAAAATTAGGATGAAGTCCACAGCATTAAAAATAAATCCTAAGACCGAAGTGATGATGGATTCCAGGAAGCTTCCCAGCCAATTAATTAATTGAGCAACATATTGTTTCGCCGCTTCAAGCATGGGTTGGGAAAAACCAATTTTCTCCAGGTAAACAAACATATCTTCGATAACCTGATTAAAATTATCCCTGATAGACTGAAATTCGTTGATAAGTTCAGTGGCCTGATTCACGATCAACGATAAAATAAGATTGCCTACAATAACGAAAAACACAATGATTAAAATAGAAAGAATGCTAATAGCAAGCCATTTTTTTGCCTTTAGTTTTTTTTCGATGAATTCCACTAAAGGATTTAGCAGGTAGGCTGCCAAAATGGCAATCAAGACAGGTTGCAGAGCTGGCGCAATTTGAAACGCAACCCACCCAATGGCGGCCCCCAGTATAGTGATTGCCCATAATTTTGTATTAGACATATTTGACATAAAAGCCCTTCTTAATTTTCCGTCTATTCGAATTGACAAAGTGCTACGAATTCCTCCTTATGAGGTTCTATAAGCATAAGAGTGCAGCACTTTGTCAATTCACCTCTAAGGTTACATTGGTTGTATACAATCCTTTTAAACCATAGCGATACGCATGGTTCGCGCTAGACGTTTGCTAAAGCGCCAGCAAAAAGATGAGTATTCCCAGTAACAACGAATCGTTACGCTGATGCACTTGTTGGTCATCCCGAATAAACACGAATACATTGTCGTGCATGAACCCTATGCCGACTAATTCATCCCAGTCGTCATATAACAGCACCGCATCACGTATGCGCACACCACGATACCAAAAATACCCTGCATGACTATATCGGTCGCTGTCATGCCACCGGTAGGAATGCAACCCGGGGAATCTGTCGTTCCATTCACGGTCATAGATGGGTTCCAGCCGATATTCATAGTCAGCGGCTGAAAATCGTTCACGCATTGAATAACGAGACTCATGCCATCGAAACGGCGACGGGTCATTATAGGAGAAAGCTGCTTCGTTCCAGTTATTGTCACGGTAAGCATCCTGTGACCAATCATATCTCTTCTTCTCTCGCCACTGCTGACGATCTTCCCTCGCCAACAAAAGGACGGCCATGTCCAATAGTAATGAGTCATTACGATGATACACTGCTTGGTCATCACGAACAAAAACAAATACGTTATCAAACATGAACCCTATGCCGACCAATTCATCCCAGTTGTCATAGAATAACGCCGCGTCTCGTATGCGCACACCACGATACCAAAAATACCCTTCGCTGTAGCGGTCGTTATCATGCCATCGGTAGGAATGTAAACCCGGGAATCTGTCGTTCCACTCACGGTCATGGATGGGTTCCATCCAATAGTCCGATGAGGCAAAACGTTCGCGCATTGAATAGCTAGACTCATGCCACCTAAAATGCGACGGTTCGTTATAGGAAGAAGCTGTCCTTTGCCAGTTATTGTCGCGGTAAGCACTTTGTGCCCAATTATATCGTCTCTGTTCTTGATGTTGCTTTTCTTGACGTTGTTTCTCCTGCTGTTGTTGATCTTCTCTGGTATGAGTATTATTTTCTGGTGCTGCCTCAATTAAAGTTACGCTTAACCCAGCTTGCATAAAAACCACCATCAGTGAACAAATGATTGCTTTCTTCACTGTTTTTTTCACAATATATTGCCCCCTATTCTATTTTCCATTGTGTTGTTTTCTCAATTTTTTACCTGATGACCATCCATATGCAGTCTGTCTATTCTCATGATTCCAGTAGCTACTGATCTTAGCGGATTAATTTGGCAAATACTGCAAAGCGGTAACTAGCGCCTCACAAGTCGTATAATCCCCAGCAGTACAAGCGCGCCTATCGTCGCCATGATAATTTCACCGATGAATCCATAAGCACTGAAGCCCAAATAGCTATATAGGTATGTGCCGATATAAGCTCCGATTACGCCTACGACGAGATCACCGATAAGACCAAATCCGCTGCCTCTCATAATTTTACCAGCCAACCATCCAGCAATAATTCCAACGATTATAAACCACAACATATTTGTTTCCTCCTTTTTTTGAAGAAACTATACACTTTTCCACCTACAGCTCTTATTAATGATGATGAAACATTAGTCGCCTGCATCAATGCGACGGTAAGTCACGTTAATGATTTTGCTCATTGTCGATCATCACCATATTGTCCAGCATCATCATCATCTGGTCTTTGCTCATCGTCATCATCATCTGATCCACCATCATCATCATCTGATCTTTGGTCAGTGTTATCATCACCTTATCCAAAAGCACCAACATCTGATCTTTATCCTTCATCTTCTGGCCACTGACCAGCATCGCTGTCTGCTGGCTGGTTAATGCCATCTCCGTCTTATCCGCAATCATACTATCTATTATTCTGAGCACCTGGTCTTTATCCATTACTGTTCTTATCAACTTATCAATGACCATTTTTTCCGTCAACAAGGTCATCTGATCTTTGGTCATCATCATCATCTGGTCTTTTGACATTTGCATTACCTGTTTATCCGGCATCGCGATCAAATCAGCTATTGTGGTATTTTCGCCCGTTGGGCTTACTGAAGCCGCGAACGCATTGTTTACCGTAAATATCATGATCATGAAGACTAAGGTTACCATTAAAAAACGTTTAATCATAACCTATCCTCCCTGCTTTTTTCAATCCAAATTTCACCAGTTGCAACGAACTATGGACGAAAATAAATCCTTTTGAAGACTATATTAGGAAAAAAAGGCAGGCGTGAAGCTTACCTGCCTTTTTCACCCCGATGGCTCGCCACACTATACATCATCAACGAACGAGCTTTTGCAATCTTTAGTTCAAATCATTATCCTTGTAATAGCGAATTCCCCGGACCGTTATGCTGGCTTCAAGACCTTTATCGGTCAATTGATACATCCAGACATCCGGTCCCACCGAAATAGCCCCCTGCAAAGAACCGCCGCTCACACTGTCGGTTGCAGCCGCGGTAGCCTGTCCACCGAATTGCCAGCCGCTATTGATGAAATCCGAAAAAGCTTTTTGGCTCCCAAATACAAAGAGCACCTCATATTTTTTTATCCCCAGCCCAAAACCGAACTGCACATCGCCTGTTTTCATAAAGATCTCTTGCCCAGTGATGTTATTTACCGCCATGCCTTTACCGCCCCCGCCACCAAAAAAGACCAATTTAACGTCAGTGATGGTGAATGCGGCATACCCTGCTGAATTTGCCACGGCCTCTCGGGCGTTCGGCTGAACGCTATAAACTTCGTTCAGCGTTTCATTCGTTACATTCCGGATTGCCTGGCGCTTTTCTTCAACGGTGGCCGCACTCACGACGGCAATAGTCATAACCATCAACACAACCACGATGGTAAAAGTTTTTATCACTGTGTTTAGCCGCATGTTGTCATCTCCTCATATAGTAAATTCAAACCTTGTCTTTGTGTTCCTAGCAGAAAGTGTTTTGGTACTGTTCCCCGCTTCCCAATATTATTACCGAAATACTTTTTACCATCATCAACGGCCCCCAGCCTAAGGAGTAGGCCCTTCAACAGTTTCCATGGAGGTCAGTTTTTCGCCGGTAAACTTGAGAACTTTGGTCCCATAAAACCAAATCGCCCCGGTATCCCCTTGGTCAACACGATTAGGCGGACCCCAACTGAGACGGACTTGATCTTCGGTCATCCCTTCCTGTACCGTGCCTGATTCAATTTTGGCCCATAAATCGGTAGACCAGCCAAGACTGGTTCGAGGATCGTCCATAAACAGCGCCGCCTGCCAAGGCGGGCTTTGCTTCCAGCTATTCACCGGTTGGTTGGTCCAGCTATATGCGATCGGCAGCAACGCCTTCTGCCCATTCACCGAGAAGATTAGCCAGATCGGTTCCTGAGAATTAATGCCGGCGTATACATCGATTACGGTCAACCCTGAACCGATCCGGATTGGCACTGATGTGGGATTCATGCCACCAGGCTGCTCATTTACCAATTCCAAACTGCGGCTCTTGGGATAAATTATTTTGCCCAAAAACTGTTGCCGGGCTTGTACGATGTCTTCAGTCAGTGCAAGGCCTTCCAGGGCTCCCCGGATCGTACGCCCGACAAACTTGTATCCCGTACCAATTTCAGTCATGGAAACAACATAATCATATTTGTTGTCGCCCGAGGTGTAAGAGGACACGTCCGTGACTGTTACTATTCTCCCAACATTTGTAAGGTATGGAATCCGGACCGAGCGGTCTTCTTGAAACCCCTGGGCTGCCTGGGCGGCTGGAAAAATTCCGTAACCATCCGCTTGCTTGTCGGCAGGCAAAGCCAGAAATACGAAATTATGCCCCACCCACTGCATAGTCGTCAGATTGACGGGTGGTTCGGGAGCAACTGCCGCTCCCGCAGAACCGGTGAACCCTACTATGATCAGACTTATTATCAACAATAGACGCAAACTAAATTGTTTCATCTTTTCTTTCCTCCCATTCTTAATGATATTTAGGATCCAACAAACCTAGCGTTTCATTTCCCTTACTTTATTAAATGATCCTACAGGAAGAGAAGCGGGCATTGGCTAGAAGCAACCTAAAACTTATAAGTTAACCCTACGCTGAGACGGTTCTTATCCTTGCCTACGTCCGGCATAAAAGACCGGAAATACACATTGCCATCCAGATTGTAAGCAAGTTTGTAAGCAGCGCCAACTTGCGCTTCTGTAAATTCATTGCTGAATATCACATACGCATGCCCATTCCATTTATTATCCAGCTTACCTGTCACACCGACACCAGCGTACACCGAATTGTCAAGGAAGTCCCGCTGGCCGATAATTCCCCGGAAATTACCGGTGAAATGATATTGCCCATAAAAATCAATCGTGCTGTCATTGGAACTTACGTCAATATTTTGAAGACCAATCGTGAAGCGCTCCACGATCTTGTGTTCAATATAAATATTGTCGTTCGCGACACCGATCGCCGTCTGCCCCCTCCACAGATCGTTAAGAGGAGAAGCCATCACGCTGCCCAAACTGAGAACCAGGAGAGCAACGACGATACATATGACTTTTTTCAATTGACCACCCCCTGTCATGTTATTCTTGCAACAGGCTTATTCCCAAAATCGAAACATGCAATGACGCACAAAAAACAAAAACCGCCGGAACGAGCCGGATTTATCCGGAGCGGTCTGGCAGTCATGAACCCCGTACCCGAGGCTTTTAGACCCACAACTTTGCGTCCTCACCTTTCGATGAGTTTGCTGTACTATATTTTGCTCGTTTACAAAAACCCATTGCAACGGCAGCCGACGTCAACTCTATACTCTTCTTCCGCCAATCAGGTTTACCAATATTACAATTATCGCTATCACGAGAAGGATGTGTATAAATCCTCCCATAGTATACGAAGATACTATACCAAGAAGCCATAGGACTATGAGAATAACAGCGATTGTCCAAATCATACTTTGTCAACCTCCTCTTATTAAATTTTTCCCACAAGTATACTTTCTGGATAGCATTGTCGTTAATTTAATTGTAAAGCGCAATTTTTCCGTCGTCAACAAAAGAATTTGAATTTTCAGTTTTTATTGTTTTTTCGAACGAATTCGAACACTAGCGGATCCCGATGACTTTTGCTTTCGATTCAGACAGGTTGCTCAAACTTAGTTTTTGAAAACTTTTACGTGAGCCACTGTTTGATTTTCACTGCGTAGAACACCGGTAAACTCTTTAATACCTTGCAAATTTTGCATCTTACCATCCATTTCGACGGTTAATACATTGTTTTTTAAGGTTAAAACGATCGGTTCATCCCTGCGATATCGTTCATTGAGATTGTCTTGTAAGGGAACTGATTGTGGCGCGATTTTATTAGGCGAATAAAGAAGGGTGGCAGACTCACCGCTAACACTGGTTTTTTCCGCATCAATACTGATACGGATGCGCTCTTCATTGCCATCCACTTTTTTGGTCAGCAGAATGAGATTACCACTCAACCCATGTACTCCGGCAAGTGTAACACCCATTCCTTCCAGCTTTGTGATTTCAATTTTGGCCGCAGATAATGGTTGCGGACTATAAGTCATCTCGCCCGTTTTCGCTTTGTCAACATCAAATTCTTTAATCAAACCACCAAAAACACTGGCGCAGCCTGCGGCAAAAATGAAAAACATACATAAGGTGACTGCTACTAATTTTTTGTTCAACCTAATCGCTCCTTTCATTGAATTTTAAATCAACGACCCATAAATCATACTTATTATCATATGCATCTTTTTTAAAAAAGCGGAGTGGGTGAAGGTTGTCTCCTATTTGTCTTTATATTTTTCAAGTACTCCTTTATATGCCTCTTCGGCCTTTTCTTTGGAATATCCATACTTGGTCTGTAAAATCCCAGCCAATTTCTCTGTTTTCCCTTCAATCTCTACGAGATCATCGTCCGTGAGATCGCCCCACTGCTCCTTAATGGTCCCTTTTATTTCTTTCCATTTGCCTTTTACAATATCTTCATTCATGGTTATCGCTCCCTCCACTTATTTTTTAAACTTTGGCCCACCCCGCGGATCAACAGTTCAAGGTTATGATTATCCAATCCTTTCTTCTTGTCGCGCAAGAAACCGATTGTACTCATCTCATAAATGTTTTTCGCTTTTCCGGCGGTTCCTCGCCGCAATTGCCGGAACCCCATAAGCCACAACATTCGATGGGATATTGGAAATGACAGTTGCACCAGCTCCGATAAACGAATGACTGCCAATAGCAATCCCATGGATCACAGTTGCACCGATACCAAGGCTTGTATATTGGCCAATTCGAACATTACCGCCAACTTTGGATCCAGGCAGCATACACCCATAATTCTGCAATTCGCTATCATGCCCTAATATAGCACCGATATGAAGAAGTGTATGTTTTCCCATAACGGCATTGCTGGACACAATCGTTTCTGCCAACAGTATTGCGCCATCACCAATTTGTGCATTTCTTGCTATACTCGCCAAAGGATGTATAACATTGACAAAATGAAATTTTTTTGCTGCATTTTTTACTTTCCGCGAAACTTTACCGCGCTGCCAATTATCACCGATAGCAATAATTCCTTTGCAAATATCTTTGGATATTCTCGCTAGATCAGCGATAGTCCCTAAAATTTTATAGCCAGATATATCACTGCCAACAGGTATTATATCGTCAATAAAGCCGGCTATTCTATAAGTGCCATTTTTTTCAACTGCGTCCATCACATCTCTCCCCATGCCACCGGCACCGATGATCAGAATAAGCATTTGTACCACCCTTTTAACAACTTTCTAATTCCTCTCGAAAAATAAAAACTGCCAGAACGATCTGAATAAATTCAGAGCAGCCTGGCAGTCATAAGCCAATTCCTAGGCTTTTAGACCCACAGCTTTGCGTCCTCGCTTTTCAGCAAGTTTGCTATAACTGAATTGCACTCGTAATGCAAATCATTTTTCTTCAATGAAGGCGAGCGAAACAGGTATATAAAAACGAACGGTATAAACGCGTATATTTAGCTATATATATTATATCATGAAACAAGAGTAAAAAAAAAGCAAATTTCACTAATATTCTAAATATTGCAATATTATTTTCTAAAGCTTCTTCTTATAAATGCAGACTTACTTCATTTATCAAATAGGGAAATGAGATCCGGATTACTTTTGCTTTTCCCTAATACTTTTTCAATGAATACATTTACCAGTTCCGGATCAAATTGAATACCGGCATTTTTTCGCAATTCTTCTATTGCAGCTTCTTCCGATAAAACATTTTTATAGTTTCCCCCACCCGTCATTCCATCATAGGCATCCGCTATGATTAATATTCTTGACACAAATGGAATCTCGTTCTCTTTTAACCCTTTTGGGTACCCTTTACCGTCCCATCTTTCATGATGGGCCAATACATACTCTGCTATTTCCGCCATATCGTTTAGCATCTTTAGAATATTACAGCCTATCTTGGGATGGCGTCTCATTTCTTTCCATTCATCATCTGTAAGTTTCCCCGGCTTATTGAGTATTTTTTCATCAATGGCTATTTTCCCGATATCATGCAATAATCCGACTGACTTAATTTCCTTAATTTTATATTCATCCAATCCAAGGGCTTCTCCCATGTTTTCGCATAACAATGAAACTCTTCGGGCGTGTTGTTCTTCCTTTTTGCTTTTTTCTTGTAAAGTAGTAATGATCGTTTTAATCGTCTTGCCGCGCATACTTGGACTTTCAAAAAGTTTTTTCTTATACATATAATCTTCTGCTTTTTTGAACACTTCTTGAATATTTTCTTCCTTAGCATGTTTAGTCTGATAACCGAAAGAAATAGAAATTTCAATGAAGCCTACTTTTTCTTTTAATGACAATTCTTTGATCCGCTGAATGATTTGCGTTGCTTCACGAGTGTCCGTTTTGGGCAATATAATAACAAATTCATCTCCTCCGAGCCTGGCAATAATGTCATCATCCCGGCAGCCATTTGTTATCACTTCCGCTACTTTCTTAAGAAGCTTATCACCCATAACATGCCCCAAGGAATCATTGATCAGTTTTAAGCCGTTCACATCAGCCATAACGATGGTCATCGGAAGGTTTCTTTCTGTATCGAGTCTCTTTAACTCTTCTAAGTAAAATCTACGGTTATATAAGCCGGTAAGCTGGTCGTGATAACTCAAAAACTCAATTTTTTCCTGTTTTTTCTTTTGCTCCGAAAAATCTCTAACCACCAATACCACACCAAGTATTTCCCCATTTTCTTGCAAGATAGGTGCGACCCTATCTTCGACAGGTCGCTCAGAGCCATTTCGGGCAATCAAGATGACATGGGAAACAAATTGATGTACCGTTTCGCCTTGAAGCACTTTTTTTACTATACTTTCGCTTTTCTCTCGCGTCAACGCATTGACAGTGTTCAACACTTCGTCAATCGATTTTCCGCTTGCCTCATCTTGCGTCCAACCGGTAAATATTTCGGCAACTCTGTTAAAATACACGATATTTCCTTTATTGTCAGTGGAAATTACTCCGTCTCCTATCGATGCCATTGTTGTTTCTAAAAGTTTTTTCTCATTCGCAAGAGCTGTTTCCAATCGTTTGCGTTCCGTGATGTCGCCCAGCATGATGCGACACACCGCAGCGCCGTCGGCATTTTGCGCGGCGACGGTCTCCAAATGGGCCCAGAATACCGTTTCATCGGTTTTTACCATCCGTAATTCGAAAGCATTCGTTTCACCGGTCTCGAAGATTTTCTTTCTGAGCAGATAGTAGATGTCCTGATCTTCTCTGAAAATGAACTGCGAGATTGGTCGTTGAATTAGTTCACCTCGGAGCGCGCCCAGTTGATTAGCGACAGTGAGATTAGCCTCCAGGATCAACCCCTTTTCGGAAATGGTGAAATAACCGATTGGTGCTTGGTCGTACAAATCGAAATAACGCGCCGATACGATGCCCAGCTCCACCTGCGACCGGCGCAGCTCTTCATTCTGGAGCTCCAATTCAATTTGATGCACGCGAAGTTCATGGAGCGTTTGCTGCATTTCTTCGGGCGATACGGCTTCCAGCTTTTTTGGCGACTGAACCGCTTTTTCCTTTGCCATCTTTTCAGCACGCAAACGCAGCTCCTGCCTTGATTTTGCCGAAGGTTCGCTTGGTTCGAAGACCTTATCCTTGCCCTTCATTGCACAACTCCTCCATCTTCTCATGCTATTTATCCTTCACACAGCCTGTAAGACCCCGCCCTCTTAGGTCGGGGATCAACAGGCTGTAGCTCGAAGTAAATTCGACTAAGCTTCAGGTGGAGTTTGAACTCCACCTGAAGCAAGTCTACATTTATCCCGCATTCATTCAATCAGCCCGGGAGCGGCGGTCTGTAATGTCCATAAAACATGCGTATATTTAACTGCGTATTAATTTTATCATAATTATAAGCACGAGAAGCGGTATATTGTTGAAATTATTTGATAATTTCAACAATATACCGCTTCTCGTGCTGCCTAGTTGACAGGATAAACTTATTGGCGCAGGATCTTTTTTATGAAATATCACTTTGAACGTTATTTTGTCATCTGCTTTCTAGCATTGAAACCGATACTTTCATTTCTGGCAACAGGCTTATTGCCTAAATCGAACCATGCAATGATTCGCGAAAAAACAAAAACCGCCAGAACAAGCCGGCTAAATCCGGAACGGCCTGGCAGTCAGGAGCCCCGTACCCGAAGCTTTTAGAGTTACAACTTTGCGTCCGCGCCTTTCGAGGAGTTTGCTGTGCTATATTTCACTCATTCACAAACAACCAAACAGCAAGCAACCTCAATTCTATACCCTTCTGCCGCCAATCACATTTACCAAAACTACAATTATCGCGATGACGAGAAGGATGTGTATAAGGCCCCCCATAGTATACGAAGAAACCATACCAAGAAGCCATAGGACTATGAGAATAACAGCAATTGTCCAGATCATGCTTTGTCACCCTCCTCCCTTTATTCAATTATGTGCACAATTTATACAGAGTGGATGTAAATACCTTACAATTGAATTGTAAGGTATTATGCCCTTATCGTCAAGGCGAAATTTCTAAATATTCTGTTTTTTGTTTTTGCTTTCATTTTCATGTTACTATCGTTAACCATCTTCCCACTTTATTAAATTGGGATTGCTGTCCATAATCGATTCATATTGTCCTCTGCTTCCATATACGGCACCTGGATCTAATCGCTTATATCTCTTATATTTTGCTGCTCTGTCTTCTTGCGTTGTCCAGCCAAAATGCTTCACTCGACATTCCGATGCAGCATGGGGTAATGATAAAGAATTGGCAGGAAATCGGCCACAGTGCTGTGGCATTTCATGCCACACATAATTAAAATGCGGCTGATATCTCATTAGAAAAGGTCTGTAAATGCTGTGAGCATTCCAATATTTGTCTTCGCGATAATGGGTTTCGTCCCACATATCATATAATCGAAAACAATAAACATCATAATTTTGCTGATTAATCAGTTTTTGTGCGTTATCCCAGAAACTATTTTCTATTATTTCATCGGCATCCAGGTTTAAAATCCAGTCGGGATGTGTTTTTATTGTTTCAATCCATTGCTTTTTTCTCAATTCCACTTCATTCGCAAACATGGATTGATCATTTTGTATAACATGCAGCGGTATTCCTTGCAATATTTCCTGACAAATTTGAATTGTGTTATCGGTGCTCCCATCATCAATGATAACAGCCTCATCAATATGTCCTCTGAGACTATTCAACATTTGATTTAAATAACGCTTCCCTTCATTCTTCACAATCATTGAAAGAGTGAGTTTATTCCCCTGGTCCTTGTATTGACGTACAAACGCAAGATCTGTTTCATCCCCTTTTAGATAATCTCGCGCGCCAGCCAAGTCTTTCTCACGATAAATATGGTATGCGGGATAATGAGTATCAACAAAAAGCTCAATACCAAGCACCGCCGCCCGTATACAGAAAAATCGATCTTCACCGTGTATAGTTAAATTTTTAATGGGCTTAAAACTAACCCCTTGCATCAACGCGGCTCTACTAATCAAGGTACAGGCTCCTAATCCGCCTACTTCATATAAGCCGGGAATTTTAAGCTGGTTCAAAAATCGGGTTCGTCGTAGGTCCATCTCTTTTTCGCTTAGATTTTCACCTAATCGCTTAGGAACCAAATCATAGTCGTCAAACAGCCAAACATTGGGTTCGAGAGGTCTATCATTATGCCACTGAGTCCAAAAGATTTCTGAAACAATCTCCTTATTCGCAGCCTTAAGATGTTCAATCAAATTAGGGTGCAACAGTAAGTCAGAGTCCACAAAAAACAAATAATCATAGTTATTTTCTATTGCGTAAGTAATGATAGAATTTTTGTAATTTGCTACCTTTAACGCTAAGTCATCGTCCCAGTGATGCGTCTCATCATCGCACAGATACACCCCCTGTTCTTCACCAAAAATGATAGTAACCAACGATTCTTCCCTTGCAAATTCAGCTAACAATTTGCTGGACTTTTCATCGCGATTATCATCAACAAACATATAGTCGATAGAAATGGTATGTCTGTTAAGATTGATTAAGGACTTTAAAAATGCTCCCAATATTTCCGGCTTTTGATATACGGGACTGCCAACTAAAACTCTTTTTTTATCCAATTGTTTTACCTCCTCCTTACCTTTGCTGCGTTAGCTTCCTAATTTATGACAAAAGTCACTTTAAAAAAAGTGACTTTTGTTTATTCTGCCGGACAACTTACAGAACTGGCGGCTTCTGATGACTTTCATCTTTTTTTTCTTCTCGCTGGTCAACCTCAGTTTCAATAATCTCTGTATCACCGTCAGCGCGGACGATCTCAATGGTGCAACGTTTAAAAACAGCAACCAGCACACCAAGTACTGCCAGATGCGGCAAAATCATAGCACCAAGGGCCCCGATAGCTACGGGAATTTCCACCAACACCTTGCCTTCATTCTTCACCCTGATCTTTGTGACATTGCCTTCTTTGATCAGCCTTTTGACTTTCTCGATGACTTGAGAGGACCGGAACGAAATTTCCTCGGTCCAATTGCCTTGTTTTGTTGCGTCTTCCAGATCAATCAAGGCTGCGATCACATCGCCATTGCTTCGTTCTAATGCCTCCTTGGCCTCCTTGTAAGTCACCCCTGTCCGGTCGCGCAGGATATCAATCTTCTCCAAAGTGACGTTCTCCATGTCTTTACCCTCCTCCGAGTTATTTACTAATAAAACTAGTTTTTGAAAATCTTCACATGAACCACTGTTTGATTTTTACTCCGTAGAACACCGTAAACTCTTTAATGCCTGGCAAATTTTGCATATTACCATCTATTTCAAAGTTGAATACATTGTTTTTTAAGGTTGTGAATTGCCGGATCTCCATAAGCCACAACACTCGATGGGAAATTGAAAATGACACCGGCGCCGATGATCAGAATAGTCATTTTTGCCTCCTTTTTATCACCTTCATTAAATCTCTTGCAAAACAAAACTGCCAGAACGATCCGAATAAATCCGGAGCGGCCTGGCAGTCCTGAGCCATTATCCTCGGCTTTTAGACCCACGGCTTTGCGTCCACGCTTTTCAGCGCGTTTGCCATACTGTATTGCACTCATCAGGATGAGCATACGTCTTATCTTATTTTCTACATGTAGGACAATCCTTGTTTTTTTGTTTTTTCGTTTTTAGCGGATTATTTTGAAGGCAAATTCACTTATACGCTTATACGCACGGATGATGCGCAAAAGTGTTCCATGATTTTTGCCCAAATACGTTGTGTTGCAAGGAATTCACGATAATGTTTATCGACATTTTCATGGTAATTATTTAATTCAGCTAAGACATTCATAAAATCCGGTCGTCCGAAATACGCGCAGATCTTAGGTAATGTTTCATTAAGCTGTTTCCACACTTCTTTTATATTTTTCTCGTAATGATCCGGTTGTGTAATATAGAGCAGTAAAGGTTTATAACGGATCCAACCTAGACAAGCTGTGTAAAAACGAGCGGTAATTTGTTCGGTATCAGCTTTAATAAACTTCAACCGGAGCGGAAGAACCCCGTCCAAAAGGTGATTATAGGTGGAAAATCCGTCATGAAATGTGTAGCATGGCACGCGCAAAACTTTTCGTTCGCTTAGGCAAGTGCTTAAAAAAGTATCCTCTCCTCTAGCTCCCGGCGGATTGTAAAACGGGAAAATACGCAGAGGATCGTTAAGGTTAATACACAGATTACCGCCGGAGATGAATTTGGCATGGTTTTTTTCCTGCACCTCTGTAGCAAAGTCGTTAGCCAATACCTTGGTATCGGCATATGTTACCCCGCCGTTTTCCATAACATTTTTCAAGGTACTCCACTGAATGATATCATTACTGATAGCCCCAATAAAAGAGCGAAAATCCGTTTCGGTCATAATATGGTTAAATTCCATGTAGGGAATGGGCGATATATAGCCGCAATGATTTCCGTGGGTGATGTCCGCATGATCGATATATTTAAGATGGGTTGCCAGAACATGCTGGCCTCCCCAACTGGCAATTTTACTTGTATTAGTCACCGCCAGTGGGTATTCGTCATCGTCTAGAAAAAGCAAATAGTCCATATTGTGTTTTATAGCATTGTATAGCACGATGTTGCGCCGGCCTGCATACCCCTTGCCAAAAATCATACGGGCTTCATTCATATTGATAATTTTTTTCCGAATTAAATCGTCAATTTCCTTTTTTATATTGATGCTGCCAATAAAATGACTGCTATTAATCTGCTCGACCAGTTCGGGGTGTACATTAGTATAGTCTGTTGTTTTTGTTTTCTGAAAATCAAGATCATATGCGACAAAAATATTTAAACTGATCTTTTTGTTTTCCAATAGTCCGGCTTCTTTCCAGTTGTATATGTTGGTTCTCAACACCTTTTGAAAACTTTTTCTCCCTGTAGCAAAGCCAATTCCAATTCTAATATTTTTGCCTTTCTGCATTTTATCGCTTCCTTTCAATGCATCAAACAGGTTCATTCCTGTCAAAAAAACATGCTTGCCGCATGTCTGGATTGCATGATTGGAATTAGAAAATACCAGCAAAACATGAAGATATTTACGTATTTACGCGAATATTTACCTGCGTTATAATTTTATCATAAAACCCAAACAAAAAAAACCATATTGTCGCAATAATTTAATTATTGCGACAATATGGTTGCTGGTTTTCCTGATCGGCTTGCCATGCTCCCGGAACCGGCTGTTCCAACGAGGTTGGGGAAATAATTACTTGTTCATCATCATCTTCATCATCATCCGATTACCCATCATCATCGTATTGTCGTCCATCATCATCATCATCTGATCTTTCGTCATCGCCATCATCATTTTATCCATCATCATCATCATCTGATTTTTGTCCATCGTCATCATCATGTTATCCATATTCATCATCATATCATCTTTACTCATCGTCATCATTTCGTCTTTTGTCATCATGGAATTTTGCATCTTTATCATACTCTTATCCGTCTTCATACCATCCATTACCATCATTAATTGATCCTTGCTCATCATTTTCATCATTTCATTCATATGCATCTTCATCATCGTCTTCATCTGATTTTGCTGCATCATCATCATCTGATCTTTCGTCATCGCCATCATCATTTTATCCATCATCATCATCATCTGATTTTTGTCCATTGCCATCATCATGTTATCCATATTCATCATCATATCATCTTTACGCATCGTCATCATTTCGTCTTTTGTCATCATGGAATTTTGCATCTTTATCATACTCTTATCCTTCTTCACACCATCCATTACCGTCATTAATTGATCCTTGCTCATCATTTCCATCATTTCATCCATTTTCATCATCATCATCATCATCATCTGTTTTTGATGCATTGCCATAATGTCTTCTTTACTCATCGTCATCATTTGATCCCTGGTCATCATCATCCCCGGTGTCGAATAATCAGTTTTATCCCCTGCTGCCGCAGATGCTGTGCTCCCGGTAACAAAGACCAGTAAACAGGACAAGGTTACGAGCATCATTTTTTTTGTCATAATTAAAACCCCCTTTTTTTATTGTATATGGTTTCTTTGGAGAGCTATGCAGACCGATCGATCAAACACGAAATAACGAAAAGGATACTGTGTTGCTCTACTCTGATGACAGTTCGTCGATAGCGCGTACCAAGTAATACAACACGATAATGCAGATGACAATAATGAAATACAATAAATAAGCCAAATTTTACGCCTCCTTGTTTTGTTTTTGAGGTATAACTATCTATAAAGTAGTCAGTCTCTTTGATTGGGTCGGTTTAAAAAAATGGTTCTCTGAAAAAACAAAAACCGCCAGAACGAGCCGGATAAATCCGGAGCGGCCTGGCAGTCATGAGCCCAATATCCTTAGGCTTTTAGACCCACAGCTTTGCGTCCTCACCTTTCGATAAGTTTGCTGTGCTATATTTTCACCCACTAACAAAAATGCATTTTAGCTATTAATATTCTTTGTTATTCATTATGATAATTCCTGCTTACTACTTTAATTATTACAGATAATTATGAATATTGCAATAATAAGTGTTGGGTAAATAATTCCAACCGCTCTATTTTAAATTTTGCATTCTCGCTTTTAATATTAAACAATTCCCCCAACTTCTCACGCTATTTATCCTCCACACAGCTTATCAGTCAGGGGAACGACGGTCTGTGATATCCATAATGAAACCGACTACTCGAACAATTTTTCCGTTTTCCAATACAGGTTCGGCGAAATTGCGAACCCACAACTTCCGTTTCATTGCGGTAGTAAAACGGAACTCCAAATCATAAGGCTGTCCTTCTTCTATACACCGCTGAAGGGCAGCTTGAAGCACCAGGCGATCTTTCGGTGAGTAACATTCCATGCTTCGGGCAATGATATCGGGACCGAGAAAGAATTCGCCCGGCTTGAAATCGTGTATGCGGTAGGTCTCCTCAGTCCAGAACATAGTTTGCTTATCAATATCCCACTCCCAACCGCCAATACGGGTTAATTGCTGGATAGTGTGAAGCAGTGCTTCGCTTCGTTTCAGCGCCACATCCATTCGTTTCGTCTCCGTGATGTCGACAAAAGTGATTACCGCGCCTTCGATCACATTGTCCAGCGTGCGATAAGGCTGGATGCGCATTGTGTACCACGCAGCTGTCTTTGTTTGAACCTGTATCTCTTGGGGAACCAGCGTGTCCAGCACCATCTGTGTATCCTCCACAAGGTGATCATAGCCAATCAGATTGGAGACGATGTGCCCCACGGGGCGCCCCACGTCGCTCAAGATTAGGTTGATCATCCGGGTGGCGGAGGGGGTGAAGCGCAGGATGCGCAGTTCTTGATCCAGAAAAACAGTGCCAATACCCGTTCCGGCCAGCAAGTTGTTCATGTCGTTATTGGCCTGCGACAAGTCAGCCAACTTGGTTTGCAGTTCGGAGTTCACTGTAGTCAGTTCCTCATTAACCGATTGCAATTCTTCCTTAGAGGTTTCCAATTCTTCGTTGGTGGATTGCAATTCCTCGTTCACGGACTGCATCTCCTCATTAGAGGCTTTGAGTTCTTCGTTGGTGGTCTCCAATTCCTCATTAGTGGTTTGAAGATACTCATCTTTCGATCGCAGTTCCTGTTGGAGCGCTGCAAGGCGCGTGGCAAAATCCGAGGACTCATTGCTGCCCGCCAGATCTGTACCGCTTACTTCGCTCGCAGAAGGCACTATGTCCGAAGGGGATATTTTTTCCAGAATAACCAGGTACAGTGGTGACTGAAGCGTCGTGACAGGGTCTGGCGCCACCGGACAAACGGTCAGATTGATTCTGCTGAAGTCGCCATTGGTTTTGACCCGCAGACCAGGGCGGCTTACCACTTCATTGGTCTTCACTGCGTTGCGCAGAGCCGTGGTCAGTTCGAGCCGCAATCCTTCACGGGCCATTTTCAGGATGTTATTGATCCCAGCCTCGCCTGTAGCCGGCTCCAGATACATTCCTGTACGGCCATGAAGATAGAGAATGTCGCCTTTGCCATTCACGAGCACACCGGCTGGTGCGATCCGCAGCAGTGCCTGTTCGGTCAGTTCGCGCAATGATGGTTTTACGGCGCTTTTTTTCTTTACGACAGTCTGCTGAAGATCAACATTGAGCGACGTCAGGGGCGGAAAAACCCTGTTCATGGCACCGCGATGCGCGTTATGAACCGCCTCTTTACGTTGATACAATTTTGATTTGCGATCCAACACGGCAAACAGATCGCCAAAATCGCCCACGGTTTCTGAAGTGCCCAGAAAAAGCATCCCGCCCGGATTCAGCGCGTAGTGGAAGAGGGGAATGAGTTTCTTCTGCAAGGACCCGTCCATATATATCAGGAGATTGCGGCAGCTAATGAGGTCAATCTTAGAGAATGGAGGGTCTTTGATCACATTCTGCACGGAAAAAACCAGCATGTCGCGAATGCTTTTGCGAATTCTATAGGCATTGCCGCCAGGCTCAGCGGCAAAAAAACGCGCCAGCCGTTCTGGCGAGAGGTCGCCGGCGATGCTAGCAGGATAGAGGCCGGATCGGGCCGTGACAATGGCCCGACTGTCAATGTCGGTAGCAAAGACCTGCACTTTGAAATTCTGTTTTAGCACATCCATTCGTTCTTGCAGAAGGATCGCGAGGGAATAGGCTTCCTCACCGGTAGAGCAGGCCGGTGACCAGATGCGGATCAATGTCTCAGCAGGTTTGCCGGCGAAAAGCTTAGGGATGATCTGTTCCTCAAGGGCCTTGAATGCCTCCGGATCACGAAAGAAACTGGTTACACCGATCAACAGGTCGTGAAACAGCGCCTCCGCTTCGGTCGGCGTTTGTTGTAAATACTTGACGTACCCATCAATTGTTTCGATCTGGTTGATGATCATACGCCGTTCGATGCGCCGCTGGATGGTATTGAGCTTGTACTGAGAAAAGTCGCTTCCGGTCTGGGCGCGCAGCAAGATAAAGATTTTCTTCAGTGCATCCTCGGCCTTGGGGGCAGGGATGTATACTGCCTGGCGGTCTTTGCCGAAAGCATGGGCTGCATAGGCCATGAGCCGGACGGGCATTTCGGCAGCCGGCAGCATATAATCCACCAAACCCGTGGCAATGACGCTGCGCGGCATGCCATCGTACTCGGCGGTATCGGGGTTCTGAACCATAACCATGCCGCCTTCCCCTTTGATGGCCCGCACACCCAAGGTGCCATCGCTGCCGGTGCCGGAAAGGATAATGCAAATGGCCCGTTCGCGCTGATCCTGTGCCAGAGAACGAAAGAAGAAGTCAATCGGCAAACGCTGGCCGCGCGGTGCGGATGGTTCTATCAATTGGAGCGTGCCATGCAGAAAAGCCATATCGCGGTTGGGCGGGATAATATAGGCACAGTTAGGCTGCACCACCATCCCATCCTCGACCTCGAAGACCTGCATGCGGGTATACCGCCGGATGATTTCGGCGAGAATGCTTTTATGGTCGGGGGCCAAATGCTGCACCAAGACAAAGGCCATCCCCGGCTCTTTGTCAGCAGGCATGCCGGAAAAGAACGCTTCAAAGGCTGCCAGCCCTCCTGCCGAAGCGCCGATGCCGACAATAGGAAAATCCACAGCCTCAGATACCTTTGCTTTGTCTTTTTTTCTTACTGGCATGATACCTCCTGCTAAGCTTGCGTTGCCGCTTAATAGTAACACTATCATTCACGCGTTTAGTAGTCCATCTTGTAAAAAACATTAGCTAAACAAGCGTACGGTTAACTGCATTTCAATTTTATCATAAAATGCAAGTAAAGAAGCGGCATATTGTTGAAACAAGCAAAATGTTTCAACAATATGCCACATTTCGGACGGTCAACCGGACAGGGAGAAGATCAATCACTTCCGACACCTGGCGATTATTAGGAAGGTCCGCTCTGTTGCGTAGCTCTTTGCTCCACGGTCTCCATCAGTTTGTCGAACGGCTGGTTGAATTTCTCGACTCCCTCGGTCTCAAGTTGCCACGTCACATTGTCAATATTGATACCCACTTCCGGCAGTCGATCCAATACCCAGTGAGCTTCCTCGAGATCGTGTTCGAGTCGGGCTTTCGGCTCTCCATGATCACGATAAGCATCGATGGTTTCGACCGGGGCCGTATTGACCGTGTCCGGACCGATGAGGGCCTCGACATATTTCACATCACTGTAGTCCGGGTTCTTGGTGCTGGTACTGGCCCAAAGCAACCGTTGGACAAGAGCGCCTTGAGCCGTCAGTTTTCGAAATCGTTCGCTGCCGAAAATTTCCTTGTAGATTTGATAGGCCATTTTCGCGCTGGCGATGGCAACTTGCCCGCGAACCTTTTTCGCCATGGCTGCCTCCTTGCCGCCTTGCGCGATAAGTTTATCCAGAAACGGATCCACCAGCGCGTCAATACGGCTGACAAAAAAGCTGGCCACCGAGGCTACCCGCTTCACATCCTTGCCTTGGGCCGCCCGCGCTTCAATGCCGCTGAGGTAAGCTTCGGCCACTTGCCGGTAACGAGGCAGCCCAAAGAGCAGCGTCACGTTGACGTTGATGCCTTCGCTGATCAGTTGCTGGATGGCGGGCAGCCCATTGACCGTCGCCGGAACCTTGATGAAGACATTGGGCCGGTTCAGCGCCGCCCACAACCGGCGGGCTTCTTCGATTGTCCCGTTGGTATCGTTTGCCAGGTGGGGATTGACCTCCAGGCTGACATATCCATCTTTGCCGTCAGTCCTGTCGTAGAGAGGCCGAAACTCGTCGGCGGCGCTCTGCACGTCGTGCTGGCTGATGGTTTCGTAGATTGCTTCAGTGCCTTTTCCCTTGAGCGCCAAGGCCTGAATGTCTTCGTCGTAATCGTGGGAACCCGCAATCGCCTTCTCAAAGATGGCTGGATTCGAGGTCATTCCTCTTAGCCCATCTTCCTCGATCAGACGCCGCAGCCCACCGCTTGTAATCAGATCCCGACGGATGTAGTCCAGCCATATGGACTGCCCAAGTGTTTCCAATTGATTCAGAGGGTTGTTTTTCACGTTCTAGCCTCCTTAACGATGTTTGGCATTCATTTGGGATCGTCCCACTTCCAATTCACTATTTCCGGCATATCTTGCCCATTTTTCTCAATATATTGCTTGTGCTCAATCAGCTTATCCTGCATCATACGCTTCAACACTGCCCCCCTGGCGCCCAACTGCGGCAGGCGATCAACTACGTCTTGCACTAGGTGAAATCGATCCAGATCATTTAAAACGGTCATATCGAAGGTCGTAGTGATGGTTCCCTCTTCCTTGTAGCCTCGAACATGCATATTATCGTGGTTGGTGCGGCGGTACGTCAACCGGTGAATCAGCCACGGATAGCCATGAAATGCGAAGACGATCGGCTTGTCTTTGGTAAAGAGGTCGTCAAAATCCTGGTCGCTTAACCCATGCGGGTGCTCGATTTGCGGTTGCAGTTTCATGAGGTCGATGACATTGACCACCCGGATTTTCAGATCAGGCAGATGTTTACGGAAGATGGAAACGGCAGCCATGGTCTCAAGCGTGGGCACATCGCCGCAGCAGGCCATCACCACGTCTGGTTCCATGCCCTGGTCACTTCCTGCCCATTGCCAGCTACCAATCCCTTGCGTGCAGTGTTCGACCGCGGCATCCATGGTCAACCATTGGTGCGCCAGGTACTTGCCCGCAATTACGACATTCACGTAATGCCGGCTCCTCAGGCAATGATCCCAGACCGACAGCAGGCAATTGGCGTCCGGCGGCAGGTACACCCGCACAACGGAAGCCTTCTTGTTTACCACCTGATCGATGAACCCGGGATCTTGGTGGGTAAAGCCGTTATGAGCCTGCTGCCAGACATGAGAGGCGAGCAGATAGTTTAGCGACGCAATTTTGCGGCGCCACGGCAATTGGGCGGTTACTTTCAACCACTTGGCGTGTTGGTTGAACATTGAATCGATGATATGAATAAAAGCCTCGTAGCTATTGAATAGACCGTGCCGGCCTGTGAGCAGGTATCCCTCGAGCCAACCCTCGCACTGATGCTCGCTCAGCATCTCCATTACCCGGCCATCCGGCGCAAGATACTCATCGTTCTCTTTCGTCCGGGCTGTCCATTGGCGGTTGGTGACCTCAAAAACGGCGTTCAATCGATTGGAAAGCGTTTCGTCGGGACCGAATATGCGGAAATTCCGCTGTTCCTGATTGAGTTTGGCCACATCGCGCAGGAACTCACCGAGCACATGGGTGTCAGCGGCCCGAACTGATCCCGGTGACGGCACCTTCACCGCATAGTTCCGAAAGTCAGGCATAAGCAGGTCGCGCAGCAGCAGTCCGCCATTGGCGTGCGGATTTGCGCCCATCCGCCGATCGCCTTTTGGCGCGAGTTTGGCCAGTTCGGGCAGGAAACGGCCACGTTCATCGAAGAGTTGCTCCGGCCTATAGCTTCTCATCCAGCTTTCCAGCTGCCTGAGATGATCGGGATGCTGGGCGTCCACCAGGAGCGGTACCTGGTGCGCCCGGAACGTCCCCTCGACTTGCATGCCGTCAACGACTTTCGGTCCGGTCCACCCTTTGGGCGAATTGAATACGATCATTGGCCAGCGCGGCCGGGTATTGTCATTTTTGTTCCGCGCATTGCTTTGAATTTTTCGGATCTCCTCGATGGCTTTTTCCAAAGCTGCGGCCATAAGTTGATGCATTTTTTCCGGCTCATCACCTTCCACAAAGTAAGGTGTCCAGCCATAACCACGCAGCAACTGGTCCAGTTCCTTATGCGTAATGCGGGCCAGCAGGGTTGGGTTGGCTATTTTATAGCCGTTGCGATGCAGAATAGGCAGCACGGCTCCATCGGTGATCGGATTGAGAAATTTGTTGGAGTGCCATGCCGTGGCTAACGGACCTGTTTCCGCTTCGCCGTCACCGATAACGCAGGCAACGACCAGATCAGGATTATCAAATACCGCCCCGAAGGCATGGCTGAGTGAATATCCCAGTTCGCCGCCTTCGTGGATTGACCCCGGGCACTCCGGCGAGACGTGGCTGGGGATCCCTCCGGGAAAGGAAAATTGGGTGAACAGTTTCTTCAGTCCGGCCTCATCCTGCGTGATGTTTGGATATACTTCACTGTAGGTGCCTTCGAGATACGTATTGCCCACAAGAGCGGGTCCGCCATGGCCGGGACCGGAAATATAGATCATATCCAGGTCGTACTTCTTGATCACCCGGTTCAGATGCACGTAGATGAAGTTTTGCCCCGGTGTCGTGCCCCAGTGTCCGAGCAGCGTCGGCTTCACGTGTGATAGTTGCAACGGCTCCCGAAGCAAAGGATTGTCATATAGGTAAATCTGACCGACCGACAGATAGTTCGCGGCACGCCAGTAAGCATCCATCTTTTGGAGCAATTCCGGAGAAAGAGTTTTTGTTTTCACGCCTACACCTCTCCCTGATGACAACTTTCATAGCCATCTTCATTTATGTTCAGTTATCTGGGCTGACTCATGTCAAATCAGATTTTATAACCAGGACCGGCACAGGTGAATGAGTCATCAATTGGTGAGCCACGCTGCCAAGCAGCAATGATTCAAAACCACCCAGTCCCCTCGTACCGCAAACTATCATGTCCACGTGTTCCTTGACAGCATAGTAAATTATCTCTGAGGCAACGTTCCCTTCCAGGATAACCGTTGCCGCTGTCAAACCGTTAGCAGAGAAAGTATCCGCAACCGTTGTTAAAACGTCTTCCATCCTTTGCCGATACTCTTCGATAGCGTCCTGTATCTTCGCCCAAAAATCAGCATCGTTCGCAAATGCCGAGTCGAAGACATTTACAACCACCGTTTCAACCGGCGTCTGTTTGGCAAAATCCAAGAGCCATTCTGAGGCTTTTTGGCTGTCTGCCGAACCGTCGTAAGCTAATAACACTTTTTTCAAAGCCATCTTTGCCACCCCTCTCTGCTCGTTTTTCATAAATGGACGGTATGACTGGATGAACAACAAAAACTGTTTGCTATACTGTAGATTTCTTTAAGGAATTAATTGATGAATTGTACTTCGTTCGTGTCAATATTGACTCTTACATTTTTGCTGGCTAATGGCGAGACAGAAGGATCAATCGCCACCGTATAGACCCAGCGACCCGAAAGGCTCAATTTATCAACCGGCCTGTATATCTCAAATCCTCCCACGTTAGTATAGGACACACCGTAAATATAATTGGGATTCCCGATGTTTCTCGTAACATTATATTCCTTTACATACAGGTTGCCGGGTTGCCGATTCGAATAACGGTCAAGCATTACTGTAATGCTGCCAAACTGCTTGGAATACACTTGATTGCTAATTTGGCCGGCATCACTTATCGTGCTGTCATCTACTACTTGTACTTCATTCGTGTCGATATTGATTCTGACGTTTCTGCTCGTTAGCGGAGAAGCATAGGGATCGACCGCCATCGTATAGACCCAGCGGCCCGAAAGACTTAATTTATCAACCGGACTATAGGTTTCAAATCCTCCCCGGTTCGTATAGGATACGCCATAAATGTAATTGGGATTGCCGATTTTTCGCGTAACATTATATTCCTTTACATATAGGTTCCCGGGCTGCCGGTTCGAATAGCGGTCAAGCATAACCGTAATGTTGCCAAACTGCCTGGAATACACTTGATTGCTAATTTGGCCGGCATCGCTTGTCGTGCTGCCATCTACTGCTTGTACTTCATTCGTATCGATATTGATTCTGACGTTTCTGCTCGTTATCGGAGAAGAATAAGGATCGACCGCTACAGTATAAACCCAACGATTAGCATATTCTACTTTGTCGACCGGCGTGTATTCTCCATAAGTCCCCGACTGGCGATAATCTACGCCATAGACATAATTGGGATTACCGATTTTTCTCGTACTGTTATTTTCCCTTATATACAGGTTACCGGGTTGTTGGTTGGAAGAGCGGTCAAAAACTACTGTTATGCTGCCGAAATCCTGGGAAAATACTTTGCCCCCTATGGTGCCGGTTGTTGAGACTGTACCGCCGGCCCTGGAGTTAATGATTAAACCGTTATTGGAGTCAAAGCTGGAAGTCCAACCGAATTCATTCACCATGTACCGCCAGGTTAACGGAAAATAAGTGACATCGCGAAATACCAGCAAGGGGTAGGTTTCATTTTTGTTGTCAATGTCCTTTCCGTTAACGCGAATTCTAAACTCAGGAAGAACAGCACTTTCCAGGTTGGAGTTAAAATATCCTCTGTCAGGGTTATAGGAAAGTTGTACACTTGTTTTATTTACTTGCAGGCCGCTGTCAGATGTCCATCTCGTTTCCAGTCCAAGGAAGCGGCTATCGTTATACGTCATGGGAACATAGGTGATATCTCTGTAAACGATAATCGGATAGAGTCTTTCGTTATTGTTGATGACAACATCGTTCATGGTGATTTTAAATGTCGGCAAACTCACATTTACAGATTGTTGAGCAAATACGCAAGGTAGCGACGAGATGGCGAAGAAAGCTATTCCGAATGCAGCCATTATAATTTTTTTGAAAAACATCATCATAAATACACTCCTCATTTTTATAATTTTCGGGACGCACTTAATGATATTCATGTAAAACATTTTTACTTTTGCCCACCCCGCAAGAAACAATTGATAAATGAGCGCCCCCCTCTTCCATTGCCATCATTCCGGATACTTTGCAATGAACCAGTTTTTTACTATCTGGGTCAGAATAACATAACAAACCAGCATGATCGCCAGCAGCAGCCAGAACAGTGCCGGAAGCGGGACGAAACCGAGCATGTCGCCCAAAGGCGAAACCGTTAACCATGCACCCAAGGCAACGACGGCCAGTGATCCGATAATCATGGGCCGGCTGGCCCGACTTTGAATGAACGGGATTTTAGTGGTACGGATGACATGGATGATCATTGTCTGGGTAAAAAGCGACTCCACGAACCAGCCGGTGTGGAACAGAGCTGGATTATTCCAGCAATCGAACACATAAATCATGATGAAAAAAGTGGCATAGTCGAAGATGGAACTGATCGGTCCAATGAAGAGGATGAAGCGCTGGAGATTGCCAATTTCCCACTTGCGAGGTTTGACCAGCCATTCGGCATCTACTTCGTCGGTGGGGATCGGAGTCTGTGAGAAGTCATACAGCAGATTGTTGGTAAGCACCTGGATCGGCAGCATTGGCAAAAAAGGTAGAAACGCACTGGCTCCCACTACACTAAACATGTTCCCAAAATTAGAGCTGGCAGCCATTTTAATGTACTTGATGATGTTGCCGAATACTTTCCGGCCTTCCCGCACTCCCTGTTCAAGTACCAGGAGATCATTTTCCATCAGTATGATGTCTGACGACTCTTTGGCGATGTCCACGGCACTATCTACAGAAATACCAACGTCAGCAGCCTTTAAGGCAGGAGCGTCATTAATTCCGTCACCCATAAACCCCACCACACTGCCATTTTTCTGCAGTATATGTACTATATGTTCCTTCTGAACTGGAGCCAGTTTGGCAAAAATACTGGTCGTTCTCACAGCTTCGGCCAGTTCTGTTTCATTCATTGTCTCGATTTGCGAGCCAAGCAGGATGTGTTCAACCGGCATACCCACCTTGCCGCAGATGTAAGTGGTGACAATTTCATTGTCACCGGTAAGGATTTTGACATCAACGTTTAGATCATGAAGCCGCTTCAATGCCTCCATTGCGCTTTCCTTGGGCGGATCAAGGAAGGCCAGGTAACCAAGCAGTATCAGTCCTGCTTCATCACTCACTGCGTAGTGGGGTTTGTCGCTATCGCCGGCAGGCATGACCTTGTATGCAATCGCCACAACGCGGAACCCGTTCGAGTTCAATTCCTGCACAAGCTGCTTGCGCTTCTCCTCGTCATCAGGCTTGATCGCTACTACCTTGCCTTCAATTTCAACGGAAGGCGAAAGACTTGTAATTTCTTCCACAGCACCTTTGCAAATGAGGATGTGCTGGTTTTGTTTGTCCTCAAGGATCACCGACATGCGACGGCGTTTAAAGTCAAACGGGATTTCGTCGATCTTGCGGTAATCCGTTTTAACCTTGAGATCCTCCTCCAGATGTCCGTAGTCAAGAATCGCTTCGTCCATCAAATTTTTCAGTCCGGTGTGATAGTAGCTGTTCATGTAGCCGTACTGCAGAACCCGTTCGCTCTCCACGCCATTCACATCCATGTGCTTTTCCAGTACAATCCGGCCTACGGTGATGGTACCGGTCTTGTCAGTACACAGCACATCCATGGCGCCGATATTCTGGATGGAGTTCAAACGCTTAACGATAACCTTCTTGCCTGCCATTGCAAGGGCGCCTTTGGACAGATTGACTGTCACGATCATCGGCAGCATCTCGGGGGTCAATCCGACGGCCACGGCTACGGCGAACAAGAAAGCCTCCACCCAATTATGCCTGCTTAAACCATTGATCAGGAATACGGCGGGAACCATCACGCCAATGAAACGGATCATTAGCCAGGTAAATTTGTTAATCCCCGTGTCGAAGCTGGTCAATTCACGCTCCCCAACAATGCTGGCAGCCAGCGATCCAAAAAAAGTTCTTGCGCCGGTGTGGATCACTACGGCTGTCGCGGAACCGCTCTCCACATTGGAACCGAGAAAACAGATATTGGGCAGGTCGAGCGGATTCTCAATTTCCGTTGGGGAGGCGACGGCGGTCTTTTCTACCGGCAGTGCTTCTCCCGTGAGAGCTGCTTGGTCGAGGAATAAATCTTTAGCGGAAAGCACCCGTACGTCGCCCGGCACCATGTCCCCGGCGGCCAGCCGGATAAAATCGCCTGGTACCAGATTATGAAGCGGGACTTCTATATCCTTTCCATCTCTTACTACCGTGGCTTTGGTACTGACCATGGCCTTGAGTTTTTCAGCGGCGTTATCGGCGCGCATTTCTTGATAGAAACGCAGTACCACACCCAGCAAGACCATTGCCATAATAACCACTGTCGCCCGCATATCGCCGGTCACAAAGGAAACTACTCCCAGCAAAGTCAACAGGATAACCAGCGGGTTCCTGATATTCTCCAATAGACGCACGAGGGCGGACTTGCGCTGTTCTCGCGCAATCTCGTTCGGCCCATATTGTTGCAGGCGCAACTCGGCTTCCGCAGTATTAAGACCGTTCGGAGCAGATTGCAGCGCAATCAGAACTTTGTCGATATCTGCGCGGGCATTTTTTATGAGTTGATCAGAAAATTGTGTTCTGTCCGCTTGCGGATGAATAACCATTTTCCACCTTCCTGTCGCGCAAGAAACTGATTGCACTCAATTTTCCATCTGATCGTTTTGCAGAACAGACAGGGCTGTCCTGCAAGTTTATCGGTTCCTCTGCTTCCTGTTCTATTTATCGGAATATACCTGGCAAAATTTTTCCAGCCTCTTTCTTGATACTTTCCTCTCCACGCTTTTCGGCCTCTTTTTTGATGCTTTCTTCATTAAATGCCGGCTGTTCCAGCGGATTGAGCCGTTCTAAGACCTCCCGTGACAACTGTTCCGGATAAATGGTTCCGGCAACCGTCTCCATAGCAATGCCGGATAGTTCTGTTTCTGTGCCCCGTCTAACGAAATGGCCGGTCATCGTCAGAAACGGGATTCCGTAGGCTTTGCCGTCACGAACTAAAAACGTTCCCTGCGTCACAGCCGTTTCGCCCTTCCCGCTTACGTGTCCGCTGAAGTCAAGCGGTCCTTGCACATCCTTGTCCGTTAACCGGGAACTATCAAGGCCTTGTCCGGACGCATCCAGCTCGTAACTTTCATTACTTGTCTCAACTTCCCCTGCGGCCCCTACCGATCCTTGATAGACGGAGCCGAAAACATCCTGCAGCAGCAGACGAGTGCCAACATAGCGGAAATTTCCAACAATCCCGTTCACCGGCATATTACTAAAATTGGCTTGCGGGATACTGAAGCTGCCAGAAATGTCCGGTTCAGACAACGGTCCGACTACTCTTAACTGGCAGGCTACCGGTCGTTGCACCGTTAGACCGGACATAAAAGCTCCCGGATCAACATCGGGAACGGAAAGGACTGCATCAATGCTTGCCACGCCTTGCAGCCATGATAGGGTCCCATGCCCTGCTGTCTGCTGACCGGAAATAACGAAATTCATGTTTTGCAATTGGATCTCATCCTGGTTGCCGCTAAAATGCCCTTGGCCGTCAGTGATGTTTCTCTTGCCGGCCAATTTTAGACCCGAAAAATCGCCTTCCGTCTGCCACTTCACAACGCCGGCATCATTTCGCTCGATTGAAAGACTGGCATCAATCCTCGCCTGTCCCAGCGGCCAGGATTGAGTCTCTTGCCCTGCTGCTTGCTGGTTGGAAATGACGAAACTCATTTTCTGCAGTTTAATCCCATCCTGATTCGCGTTGAACTTCCCCTGACAGTCAGTAACAATTAGCTTACCGGACAGTTTTGCGCCGGTGAAATCCCCTTCCATCTGCCACTTCAAAACGCCCTTGACATCCCGTTCTGTCAGCATCGTCAGCGTTGTTACTTTTCCGCCTTCCAGACTGATCCCCTGCGCGGCCGGTATAGCTTCACGGAAATCCAGCAAATCGAGGTCTTTGCCCTTAATGGCGATCATAGCAAATTGACCGTTATTCCAATCTCCATCAATCGTCAGGCTGGCTTGACCGATTTTCCCCTTCAAGCTGATGTCAAGATTCGGATACGCGTGGAAATCGATTACCCCGTTCGCGTCATCTATCGTTTTTGACAACAGATACGCTTTGCCGTATATCTTAGCCGATACGATTTGCAATTTCCCCTGAAATTTATTTTCTTTGCTTTGATCCTCTTTGATAAAATTTTCCCAGTTCCAGTGACTTTTTTCTTCCTGCAACCAAATTTCCGCGCCCTCCGCTGTTATGGTTTCAATACGCGATATGCCAAAGTTAGCCTTTGCCAAATCAGACCAACTGTATTGCAGCTTTACAATCGGAACATGCGCCAACAACTCCCCTTGTTTGGAATAGAGTGATACATCGATAACGCGGACCCAGCCAAATAAGGATAAATCCACAGCTCCTACCTGAACCCGCCCATTTACTTCCTGGCTGTAGCGTTCCACCAAATAATCCTGCAGCGCCTGCCCCACCCGCGCCGCAAACAGAAACCAAGAAACACTAAATAGTCCGATTAATACAACCAGAACGATCAACAATTTTCGATGTTGAAGGAACCACGCTCTCATGTCTCCACCTCCAAACTTACGTAAACGCTTTGTCTAAATATCCACTTTTTACCCTCTTGAAAAATAAAAAACTACCAGAACGAACCGAATAAATCCGGTGCGGCCTGGCAGTCATGAGCCCAATTTCCGCGGCTTTTAGACCCACGGCTTTGCGTCCTCGCCTTTCGGCGAGTTTGCTAAGGGGTACCCATCAACAAAAATGCTTTTTGTTTATAGTTACATTTTATCAGAAAGATCATGTCTATTCAATTTTTTACGCAAAAGCGAACTAATTTCGATCTCTTTGAAAAGGGATTGCATTAAATTTTTCGACGACCCATTTATTTTCTTCATCGTATAACAAAATCATAAAAATTCCGATAATAGAAAACATTATTTATCTCAGTTCAATCTTTCAGTTCAACCCGCTTAATTTCTCCAACAACAAACAAATAACAAACGATGGCGATAACACAGTGCGCGGAGATAAAAGCCAAGGCACCATTGAAGGATCCTGTTGTTTTAATAATATAGCCAATTGCAATGGGAGTGATGATACTGGTGAGATTGCCGGCAACATTTAATACAGCGCCGCTCAACCCGACGATTGCTTTTGGCGCAGTATCAGAATTGACCGTCCAGCCAAGTTGCCCCAAACCCTTGCCGAAGAAGGCTACGGACATAACGGCGATGACTAGCCATTCCGTGTCCACGTAGTTGCAGACGATGATACCGGTTCCCAATAACATTCCCAGTATGATTGGTACTTTTCTGGCAATCGTAAGGGAATATCCTTTTTTAAGCAAGTAGTCGGATAACATACCGCCCAAAAGGCCGCCAATAAAACCAAATATCGCCGGTACAGAGGCGGCAAAACCGGCTTTGAGAATTGTCATTCCCCGGGCCTGCACCAGATAAACCGGAAACCAGGTAATAAAGAAGTAAATCGTGGCGTTAATACAGTATTGGGCAATATAGATGCCTACCATCATCCGATTTTGCAGCAATTGTTTAATGTATTTCAGGTTAGGTCCCTGTTGCTTCGCCGCGGCCGTCTTTGCTTGATCCATATCGACCAAGCCGCCGCCCTGTGTAATATACTCAATCTCAGCATCATTCGCCATCGGGTGATCCTTAGGATTATGAATAAACTTATTCCAAAACAAGGTGAAAAGTATTCCCAGCACGCCCATGACAATAAAGACATATTGCCAACCATAAGTGAAGACAATCCATCCCATCAGCGGGGCAAAAAATACGGTGGCAGCAGCTTGCCCCGAACTGAAAATAGCAGATGCAGTACCACGCTCCGACGCAGGAAACCAAGCCGCAACAATTCGGCTATTGGCGGGAAAGGACGGCGCCTCAGAAGCTCCAACCAAAAACCGTAAGGAAAATAAAGCAATAACCGCAGTCCCTGCCGCTAAAAAACCAACGAAACCTTGGAAGAGTGTAAATAAAGACCAGAAAAAAATACTAGCGGCATACACTTTCTTTGAACCAAATCGATCTAACAAATATCCTCCGGGTAACTGACAAAGGACATAGG
>Ga0316604_10000715_pt1 | contig 36108 bp, 39 predicted proteins | sample OWC_soil_day20_C_FD_207650 | JGI IMG/M metagenome (GOLD analysis project Ga0316604, IMG submission 207650) | Wetland soil microbial communities from Old Woman Creek delta, Ohio, United States - OWC_soil_day20_CT | ecosystem: Environmental > Terrestrial > Soil > Wetlands | place: USA: Ohio... | reverse complement strand
GCTCTTCCGATCTTCTTATTGGCTGAATAGATAATGAATTGTCGCCGGAAAACCGGCGGCCCCTCCAAAGGGGAGTAGCCTCGACAGATTAGCTCTGTTGCAACGCGGTCGTCATTTCGGGTTCGCCCCGGTCGCGTTGGCGTATTGAACATGCGCAAGCGAGACCTTTGCCTCCTGGCAAAGGTCCGTCTGGATATAGCGGTTTTTGCCTGTGAGCAAGTGCGGTTCGAATGGCCGCACTTTCCGGGGTAAAGACCGCTTTTTCATATCGGAAGGCGGAACAACCAGGCTCTTTGGAGTAAATACATGCCACTTACCCGCGTTCAGCGCTACCTGAAACACAGCTCCCTTCCCCAGTTGACCGTATTCGAGGCCTGCGTCCGCCTGGGCAATTTCACCCGTGCGGCCGAAGAACTGCACATGGCGCAGCCCACTGTTTCCACCCAGATCCGCAAGCTCACCGAAACGGTCGGGCTACCGCTGTTCGAGCAGATCGGCAAGCGGGTTCATCTCACCGAAGCCGGCCAGCTTCTGCACAAGGCATGCCTGGATATCTTTTGCACGGTCGAGGAGATGGAACACCACTTCGAAGATCTGCGTGGATTGACTGCCGGACACTTGCGTTTGGCAGTCAGCACGACGGGGAAATATTTCACCCCACGCTTGCTCGCGGCGTTCATGCAACGCCACAAGGGAATTGAGGTCTCGCTGGAAATCCACAACCGGCGCGTATTGATCGACCGTCTGTCCGCCAACCTGGATGATCTCTATATCTTCGCGCACCCACCCGTCGACCTGGATGTGGTGCGTCAAGCCATCCTGCCCAACCCGATGGTGGTTTTTGCCCATGCCGACCATCCGCTGGCGCGGGAAAAAAACATCCCCTTGGCAAGAATCGCAGAAGAGCCTTTCCTGATGCGCGAAGTCGGTTCCGGCACGCGCATGGCGGTAGAAGATGTATTCGCCAGGGCGAGTCTTGAACCGAAGATACGCATGGAATTAAGCGCCAATGAATCGATCAAGCAGGCCATCCTGGCAGGACTTGGCATCTCGATCATGTCGCGCTATACCCTGGGGCTGGATACCGACCACACCGAGCTGGTCACGCTCGACGTTCAGGGGTTCCCGCTGGAATCACAATGGTATTTTGTTTATCCGGTCGGCAAACAGATTTCTGTTGCGGCGCGCACTTTCATGGATTTCGTGCGCGCGGAAGCCCGGGAGCGGGTATTCGAGCATTTGATCCCGCATTGAATGGAACGTCACCAGCCCATCAGCTGGCCGCCATGCTGCTTCAGCCAACCACGCTGCGTTTTCCAGTCCGGGCAATGGGCTTCGACGATCGCCCAGAAACGCGGCGAATGGTTGAGCTCGGCCAGATGCGCCAGCTCGTGGATGACCACGTAGTCGATCACGGCCGGCGGCGCCTGCATCAGCCGCCAGTTCAGCCGCACCCCGCCGGTCGCGGAACAACTGCCCCAGCGCCCGCGCGCCGAAGACAATGCCACGCGGCGGGGAACCAGCCCCATCCGCCCGCTCCAATGCTGCACCCGAGCGCCAAAATGCGGACGCGCCGAGCGCTGGTAGAAATGCGCCAGTTTGGCGGTAATGTGTTCGGGATGATCGCTGGCCGCCAGATGCAGCTCGGCACCGGCAATGCGGGAACGGGCGCTGCCGGTGCGCAGAATCACGGCCTCCCCCAGCCACAGCACCGGGTTGCCGCAGGACAGTCCCATTGCAGGTGCCGGCTGTTTGGCCTGCTCGGCCAATTTGGCCATGATCCAGTCGAGCTTTTGCCGGACCGCGCGGTCGGCTTCAACCGCCGGCAGGCGCAAGGGCAAAGTCACGGTCAGGCCGTCGCGGGATATCTTCAGGCCGATGCTGCGCCGGTCGCTGCGCTTGAGCCGGTAAGTCAGCGTTTGATCGGCAAGTTGCAGAACCCGCGCAGTCATTGATCCTGGCGGCGGGGGAAGTGCGGGCCGCGCACGGCGATTTTTTCCATCTCGCCCTCGATCCAGCCCTCGACTTCGGTCGTGATCTCATGGGGGGTACGCCCGGCGGTTTCAATCGGCTTGCCGATCACCACGGTGATCTCGCCCGGCCACTTGAGGAAGGAATTGCGCGGCCAGAATTCACCGGAATTGAGCGCCACCGGCACGATCGGCACGCCGACATCGACGGCCAGACGCGCGCCGCCATGCTTGTACTGGCCGCGCTTGCCGGGCGCCACGCGCGTGCCTTCCGGAAAGATCACAATCCAGAACCCCTTGGCCACGCGGTCACGCCCCTGTTCCATCAGCATCTTTTGCGCGCTGGTACGCTTGGTGCGGTCAATGGCAATCGGCGACAGCGTGCTGATCGCCCAGCCGAAGAACGGCAGGCTGAGAATCTCGCGCTTCATCACCCAGACCTGCGGCGGGAAGAAAACCTGCAGCGCCATGGTTTCCCAAGCTGACTGGTGCTTGCACATCACCATTGCCGGGCCGGCCGGAATGTTTTCCTGCCCGATCACGCGATAACGCAACCCGCAGGTGATTTGCAGCCAGGGCACCATGAACTTGGCCCAGCAGGACATGATGCGGTAACGCTGCAACGGCGGCAGAGGACGGATCAAATTGCCGATCAGGGCAAACAGCGGGGTCAGAATAACGATGGCAAGCCAGAACAGCGCAGAACGAAACCAGATCATGAAAGCAATCAGCCTTTCTCGCCCTCGCGGGCCAGCAGGAAGGCCGCGACAGCAGCCAGGTTGTTGAATACCAAGGTATTGGGCGGCAAGCTGCCGGCCGCTTCGGTCGACGCGCCTTTGCCGGTGCGCACCAGGATCGGCAAGCCATCCAGCGCGGCAACCGATTCCAGATCACGCCTGGAATCGCCTACCATGATCAACTGCATGGGCTGCACATGGTAGCGACGGGAAATCTCGTACAGCAATCCCGGCTTGGGCTTGCGGCAGTCGCAGCCATCGCCGGGATCGTGCGGACAGAAGAATACGGCATCGATATGCCCGCCGGCATTGGCCACGGCGCGGTGCATCTTGGCATGGATATGGTTGAGAACCTCCACCGTAATCATGCCGCGCCCGACCGCGGACTGGTTGGAAGCCACCACGATGTTCCAGCCAGCCCGGTAGAGATCGGAAATCGCTTCCAGACTGCCGGGCAGCGCCTGCCATTCCTCCGGCGACTTGATGTAATCCGGACTATCCTCGTTGATCACGCCATCGCGATCGAGCACCAGTAATTTCATGGACAGAACACCTTTTCACCACAGGGGCGCCAGAAAGTTTTCCTGGCGCACGCCGGTTTATTCAGCCAGCAGCGAAAGCTCTGCCACCCGGTTCATCAGATCGGCCAGCGCGGCCAGCAATGCCAGGCGGTTGCCGCGCACCGCCGGATCGTCCGCCATGACCATCACGCCGTCGAAGAAGGCATCCACCGGCGCCTTGAGCGCCGCCAGCGCCTTGAGCGCGGCAGCGAAATCACCGGCTTTCAGCAACGCCTCGACTTGCGGCGCCAGGGCGGCATACTCGGCGTAAAGCGCCGTTTCGGCCGCATCGGCAAACAGCGCGGCATTCACGGCCGGAATCGCACCTTCCACCTTTTTCAGGATATTGCGGATGCGCTTGTTGGCCGCAGCCAGCGCTGCGGCTTCCGGCAGCGCCTTGAACGAGGCCACCGCCGAGAGGCGCAGCACCACTTCATCCAGGCGGGTGTGCTTGAGCGCCAGCACCGCTTCGATATCGGCCGCCGGGTAATCCGTGGCGAGATAATTTTTCAGGCGCTCGAGCATGAAGTCGAACACGCCATCGACGGTATTGCCGGCGATCACGCCAGCCGGGAAAGTCGCTGCGGTGGCCATCAGCAAGGCATGCAGATCCAGCGGCAAGCTCAGCACCATGCGCAGCACGCCCAGCGCGGCACGACGCAGTGCGAACGGATCCTTGTCGCCGGTCGGAATCAGGCCGATGCCGTAGATGCCGACGATGGTTTCCAGCTTGTCGGCCAGCGCCACGGCGGTCGCCACCGGGCCGACCGGCAGGCTGTCGCCGGCAAAGCGCGGGTGGTAATGGCCTTCGATCGCGGCGGCCACGGCTTCCGCTTCGCCGTCATGACGGGCGTAATACATGCCCATGATGCCCTGCAGCTCGGGGAACTCGCCCACCATGTCGGTCAGCAAATCGGCCTTGGCCAGATACGCTGCGCGCTCGGCCTGCGCCTTGTCGGCACCGAGGACCGGGCCGATCTCGCCGGCCAGTTTCTGCAGGCGCTGCACGCGTTCGAGCTGGCTGCCGATCTTGTTGTGATAGACCACCATCCCGAGCTTGGCGACACGCGCTTCCAGCGGATGCTTCTGATCCTGTTCGAAGAAGAACTTGGCATCGGAAAGCCGTGCGCGCAGCACGCGGGCATTGCCCTGGATGATATGCGACGGATCGGCGGTTTCCAGGTTGGAAACCACCAGGAACTTGGACAACAACTTACCGTTGGCATCAAGCAGCGGGAAATATTTCTGGTGCTGCTGCATGGAAAGAATCAGGCACTCCTGCGGCACCTTGAGGAATTCTTCGCTGAATTCGCCGACATAGACCATCGGCCACTCGACCAGCGCGGTCACTTCGTCCAGCAGACCTGCCGAGGGCGCGATGTGCGCGGTCTGCGATTCGGCCGCGGCGGCCAGCCGCTCTTCGATCAGATGACGGCGGGCGGCGAAGTTCGCCACTACGCGGCCGTCTTCATACAGCTTGCCGGCATATTCCTCGGCGCGCGCCAGAGTGATCTCGCCAGTGGAGAGGAAGCGGTGGCCGAGCGTGGCGCGCCCGGATTCCAGATGCAACACCCTGGCCGGCACCACATCGGCGCCGTGCAGCACGGTCAGGCGGTGCACCGGGCGGATGAACTGGCCGTCGCGATCGCCCCAACGCATCATCTTCGGCGCGGGCAGTTTCTTCAGCGCCGCTTCGATAATGCCGGAGAGCACCGCCACCAGCGATTCGCCCGGCTTGACCGAGCGGAAAATGAACACGTCCTGCTTGCCGTCCGATCCCTGTTCCAGCTGGTCAAGCGCTTCGGGCGCGATGCCGCAGGAGCGGGCAAAACCGAGTAGCGCCGGTGTCGGCTTGCCATCCTTGAAGCCGGCAGCCACGGCCGGCCCCTTGCGCTCGATACGCTGCTCGGGCTGGATCGCCGCTACGCCCGGGATCGACACCGCCAGGCGGCGCGGGCTGGCATAGCTCGCGTATTCGGTCTCCTTGGCCACGAAACCAAGCTTGGCCAGCTCGTCAAAAATGGCGGAGGAAAAGGCCGCGCCAAGCCGCACCAGCGCCTTGGGCGGCAGTTCTTCGGTCAACAGTTCAATCAGCAGGGTCGGGTTCATTTCAGCTTGTCTCATTTACTTGTTGGCGGCGCTTTTGTCCGCTTCTATCTTGCACACCTGGCGCACGAAATCGGCACCAAACGTATTCTCCGGCGGCGAGGAAAATTCCCACTGGTAACCCGGCACATCGTAGCGGGCCACCAGGGCATCGTTCTCGTCGGTCATTTCCACCGCCACCCCGGCCATGCGGCCCGATTTGCAATCGATGGCCTGGCGCGTGAATTTCTTGCGGAACTTGCCCTTGGAAACACCATCGATCTGTTCGGTGTTGAAGTTCTGCACCATCCAGACGTAAACGTACTTGTCGTCCGGAAACTCGCTGTTGCGGGTAATCGAATCGACATTAACCAGTACGTCGAAATCCGGCATGCGGCCATAGCGCCGCCATTCGCCTTTTTTTGGCGCGGGATCTGCCGGCTTGCCCGACTCATACCCCAACTTTTCGCCACAGGCGGTCAAGACCAGCAGCGCCAGGAGCAGCAATCCTTTACGCATCGACTTCTCCGGGAAATCAGGCGTCCAGCTTGCACATCGGGAAGCCGAGCTTCTCGCGGCTATCGTAGTACGACTGCGCCACCTGCCGTGCAAGCGCCCGCACCCGGCCGATATAAGCCGCGCGCTCGGTCACCGAGATCGCGCCGCGTGCATCGAGCAGGTTGAAGGTGTGCGAGCACTTCATCACCATCTCGAAGCCCGGCAGCGCCAGGCCCGCATCCATCAGGCGCTTGGCTTCGCCCTCGAAATCGTTGAACAGGCGGAACAGCAGTTCCACGTTCGAATGCTCGAAGTTGTAGGTCGACTGCTCGACTTCGTTCTGGTGGTAGATATCGCCGTAAGTGACTTTCTGGCCGTTCGGGTACACGGTCCAGGTCAGGTCGTAGACGTTTTCCACGCCTTGCAGGTACATCGCCAGACGTTCGACGCCGTAGGTGATTTCGCCCAGCACCGGCTTGCAATCGAGGCCACCGACCTGCTGGAAATAGGTGAATTGTGTGACTTCCATGCCGTTCAGCCACACTTCCCAGCCAAGGCCCCATGCGCCCAGCGTCGGCGATTCCCAGTCATCCTCGACAAAGCGGATGTCATGCACGGTCGGGTCGATGCCCAATTCGCGCAGGCTGCCCAGATACAATTCCTGGATATTGTCCGGGGACGGCTTCAATACCACCTGGAACTGGTAATAATGCTGCAGGCGGTTCGGGTTTTCGCCGTAACGGCCGTCTTTCGGGCGGCGCGAAGGCTGCACGTAGGCCGCATTCCACGGTTCTGGTCCCAGGGCGCGCAAAAAGGTGGCGGTGTGAAAAGTGCCCGCACCGACTTCAATATCATACGGCTGCAACAACGCGCAGCCTTGTCTGGCCCAGTATTTCTGCAGGGTCAGCAGGACTTCCTGAAAAGTTGGCATCGCTTCAATCTCCGCCGCACTAAGGACGGCGCTGTAACTTGAAACCAGCGATTTTACTTGCTTTTGCCATTGACAGGATAGCGCGGCGAAATCCGTTACACTGAGCCAAATGACAAGCCCGCCTTGACTCGCTTATCCTGTCATCTTGAAAGCCCTGTGTCCCGCCATGAAAACACTCTGCCTGCTCCTTGCCTGCCTTGCCCTGCCCGCCCATGCCCGCCTCGATTTGAACGCCATGCTGGAAGCCTCGCGCAGCCATAACCTGCCCCAGCTCGCGCGCATGAGCGAAGCCACACTGGGCGAGCCGCTGGAAATGTACCCGCGTTACCACTGGCTCACGGCGCAGATGACCACGCTGGCCGAAGCCGATGCCCGGGACTTTCTCGCGCGCTATGCGGACACCGTGCTGGCGGAGCGTTTTCGCGCCGAATGGCTGAAAGAGTTGGGGCGCCGCCAGAACTGGGCCAGCTACGCCGCGGAATATCCCAGGCTGGAAAATCCGACCACCGAGCTGCAATGCCTCAACGCCCAGGCAGGTCTTGCGCTGGGTGACGAAAAATCCCTGAGCGCGGTGCGCCCGCTCTGGTTCAGCGGTCAGGGCCAGCCGCAAGCCTGCGGCCCGGTATTCGAAGCCTTGCAGGCCCAGGGCAAGCTCGGCACCGAGGACGTCTGGCAGCGCCTGCGTCTGGTGCTGTTCAACGACAACATCGACCTGGCGGCAGCGATTGCCACGCAAGTCGACACCGGGGCGGCTATCAATGCCAAGCAGCTTGCGCAACTTCGCACCCAGCCGGAAAAAGGCTGGCCACAAGCAGCCGACTCGCGGGCGGGACGGGAAACCGCGCTCTATATCCTCACGCGCGTGGCCCGCACCGCGCCCGAACGCGCCGCGCAGTTGCTGGCGGAGGAGGAAACACGCTGGCCCGAGGCCGACCGGCACTATGGCTGGCGCCTGATCGGCGTTCTCGCCGCCAAGAAGCATCACCCGCAGGCCAACAGCTGGCTGGCCCGCGGCGGACGCGAAGGCATGGATGCGGAATCGCGCGCCTGGTCGATCCGGGCCGGGCTGCGCGCCGGTGACTGGAAAGGGGTACTGGAACGCATCGACGCCCTGCCCGAACAGGAGCGCCAGGATTCCGCCTGGCGTTACTGGCGTGCCCGCGCGATCCGCGAACTGGGCCGCGCCACCGAGGCCAACCCGTTGCTGGCCAACCTGGCCAGCGGCAACGATTTCTACAGCCTGCTGGCACGCGAGGATCTGGGCACGGTGCTGGAGCCGCCGGCCGTGCAATACCAGGCCAGCGAAGACGAGATCCGTCTCGTGCAATTGTGGCCAGCGGTCAAGCGGGCGCAGGCGCTGTTCCAGCAAAACTGGCGCACGGAGGCCGTACGCGAATGGAACTGGGCGATGCGCGGACAAAGCGACCAGATGCTGCTCGCCGCCGCCGAATTTGCCCGCCGCCAGGGCTGGTACGATCGCGCCATCTTTTCCGCCGACCGTACCCGCCAGCTGCATAACCTGTCGCTGCGCTACCCCGTTCCCTACCGCGACATCGTGGAAAAGCAGGCTGCCAGCGAAGGACTGGACCCTGCCTGGGTTTACGGCCTGATGCGCCAGGAAAGCCGCTTTATTGTCGAGGCCAAATCGAGCGTCGGCGCAAGCGGGTTGATGCAACTGATGCCCGCCACGGCCAAATGGATTGCCGGCAAACTGGGCATCAAACGCTTCAACCAGAACGATACCCGGGACATCCGCACCAACGTCACGCTGGGCAGCCGTTATCTGCAGGTGATATGGAACGGCCTCAACGAGAGCCAGGTCATGGCCAGCGCCGCCTATAACGCCGGCCCCAGCCGCGCGCGCGCCTGGCAAGCGGCGCAACCCCTGGATGCGGCCATCTACATTGAAAACATCCCGTTCAGTGAAACGCGCGATTACGTGAAAAAAGTCATGACCAACGCCGTCCATTACTCGCAGGTACTGGGCACGGGCCAGACCTCGCTCAAGGCGCGCCTGGGCAAAATCCCGGCCAAGCCCGGTAACGGTGGCACAGACATCCCGTGATATTAGGCACCGGGCCGCACGCCCTGCGCCTTTCGCGGTAAACTTCATGAACTTTTTTCCGGAACACCTGCATGCAATTGATGCTCGACAACCTTCCTCCCGCGGTCACTGAAAGCGACCTGCTCACGCTGTTCGCCGAGCTGGGCATCCCCGCGCCCACGGAGGTGACCATTGCACCCGGACTGCGCGACAAACCTTCTGCTGCGATCACGTTTGAACAAGATCACACCGGCATGGAAGCCATTGTCAAACTGCTCGACGGGCGCATCTGGATGGAGCACGCAATGCACGCCAGCCATTCCTCCTTTTTTCGTTAAACCCACCCATTCGGGAACACCGCCATGCGCATCGCCGTATTCGACAGCAAACGCTATGACCGCGCCGGGTTGACCAAGGCCAACGCGGCATTCGGTCACAAACTGGAATTCTTCGAGGACCGGCTCAACCGCAGCACCGTGCCGCTGGCCGCCGGCTTTGACGCAGTCTGCCCGTTCGTCAACGACCGGGTCGACGCCGCCACCATCGAAGAGCTGGCCCGGCTTGGCGTCAAGCTGATCACCTTGCGCTCGGCCGGTTTCAACTCGGTGGATATCAACGCAGCCGCGCAGCATGGCATCAAGGTCATGCGCGTGCCGGCCTACTCGCCCGAAGGCGTGGCCGAACATGTGTTCGCCCTGCTGCTGACGCTGGTACGCCGCACTCACCGCGCCTACACCCGGGTACGCGACGGCAACTTCTCGCTGGAAGGCCTGGTCGGGTTCAACCTGAACGGGCGCACCTTCGGCGTGGTCGGCGCCGGCAAGATCGGCATCGCCACGTTGCGCATTGCCAAGGGCTTCGGCATGAAGCTGATCGCGTACGACCGCACGCCGGACAATCATTACGTCACCGACCTGGGCGGGGAGAATGTCAGCTTTGACGAACTGCTGCAGCGTGCCGACATCATTTCGCTGCACACGCCGCTGACCCAGGAAACCCATCACCTGTTCGGCGCCGACGTGCTGTTCCGCATGAAGCGCGGCGCCGTGATCATCAACACCAGCCGCGGTGGCCTGATCGATACCGAAGCCCTGCTGGTCGCGCTCAAATCCGGCCAGCTGGGCGGCGTGGGACTGGACGTGTACGAGCACGAGGAAGGCGTTTTCTTCGAAGACCTGTCGTTTGCCGCGCTGCAGGACGATCTGCTCGCGCGCCTGACCACCTTCCCCAACGTGATCATCACCTCGCACCAGGGCTTCCTGACCGACGAGGCGCTCTCCAACATTGGCCATACCGTACTCGCCAACGCCACCGCATTCGAGCGCGGCGAACCGCTGGTCAACGAAGTCCTGCCTTCGGCCTGATCGGACATGGCCAAGGGCTACCCGCGCAAGCTCCGTATTCCGCGGCTGAAAAAGCCGCATTTCGAGGGCATTTCGCCGGGCGCCTCGCACTGGCTGCTGATTTTGCCCAGTCTGGCCGCAGCGATTTTTGCCCTGGCGTTTGTGGTTTTTCTGGCGCAAAACGTCAAAAGCGACCGCGAACGCAGTACTGCCCAGCTGGAACAGGATCTGTTGTGGCTCAAGCAGGCCCTGCGCATCCAGGTGGCCGGCGATCAGCACGAGCTGGAAACACTCTCGGCCACGCTCGCGGCGCAAGGACTGGGCTCGGCAGACTTCATCGGCCGCAGCCTTTCCTTGCTGCAAAACAATCCGGAAGTCTTTTCGCTCGAATACGTGGATGAAACCGGCCAGACCCGCTGGCGCGCGCCCGCCTCGGCATCGCCGGGCCTGCCCGGCAGCACGCATCCGGCGGTACTGGCCGCCCGCGCCGTTACCGCCGAACACGATGAAACGGTACTGACCCGCCTGATTACCGACGAGCGCGGCAACAGCCTGCTGGCGATCGTCACCCCGGTCAAGCTGGTTTACGGCGGACGGCATGACCTGATTGCCTGGGTGTCCCTGCGTTCGCTGCTGCAATTGCGCACGCCCTGGTGGATCAGCCAGCGTTACGAAATCAGCCTGCTGAATGCCGAAGGACAAACCATCGCCACGCGTTTCGACCGCCGGCAGGAGCACCTCGACTACAGCAGATCCGTTGCGCTGGATCTTCCGCCCTCCGACCTGAAACTGTCCGCCGCCCCCTACCCGGAACAGCTTGGTTGGCAATCGGCACTGACCGCCGCGCTGACCGTGCTGGCGCTGTTGATGATCGTCTCCACCTGGGCCTTGCGCCTGCACATCCGGGGCCGGCAAGCAGCGGAATCGCAGCTGCGCAAGGAAACCGCCATGCGCCAGGCAATCGAAAACTCGCTGGTCACCGGCATCCTGGCCATGGACAGTTCGGGGCGCACGCTCTACACCAACCGCGCATTCAGCGAGATGATCGGCTGGCCCGCCGAGGAGCTGGTCGACCAAAAACCGCCCAAATCCTTCTGGCCCCCCGAAGAGGTGGCCCGCTGCCAGGCCGTGCAGGACGCAATCCTGTCCGGCCAGTTCAACGCCAACGGCTTTCAGCTCAAGCTGATGCGGCGCAACGGCGAACGCTTCGACGTGCGCATTTACGTGGCGCCGCTGGTGGATGACGAAGGATTGCATACCGGCTGGATCAGCTCGGTCTATGACATTACCGAACTGCAGCACGAACGCGAAGCGCTGCAGGCCGCGCACGAGCGCTTCATCACCGTGCTCAACGGCCTGGACAGCGCCGTTTCGGTCAGCAGCGCCAAGACCGGGGAACTGTTGCTGTCCAATGCCCACTTCGATCGCGCCTTTGGCCTGCCCGAGCGGCACAGCCCTTGCTGTGTCGCACCGTTCTTTCCCCGCCGCGACTGGCCGCCGGTCGATGCCGAATGGTTCGATGTCTACCGCAACCGCTGGTACCACATCCAGAGCCGGCGCAGCGTCTGGGTCGACGGCTCGGTGGTCTGGCTCGATACCGCCGTCGACATCACCACCCGCCGCGACGATGCCGAACGCGAACGCCAGCAAAACGAACAGATGCAGCAGACCGCGCGCTTGGTCAGCATGGGCGAAATGGCTTCGAGCCTGGCGCACGAGCTCAACCAGCCGCTTGCCGCCATCAACAGTTATGCCTCTGGCTGCCGCAATTTGCTCGGACAGACGCAACCCAACCTGCGCCAGCTCGATCAGGCGATCGACAAGATGGGCGAGCAGGCCAAGCGCGCAGGCCAGATCATCCGCGGCATCCGCGAGTTCGTGCAGCGCCAGGCCCCGCACCGCCACAGCTGCCGGATCGACGACCTTTTAAACACAGCGCAAAGCCTGCTGAAATCCGAACTGCAAAAACACCGCGTCAAGCTATCCATCGAGCGCGAACCGGGACTACCATCGCTGTATGCCGATGCGGTGATGCTGGAACAGGTGATCTTCAACCTGTTGCGCAACGCCATTGAGGCCATGCAGGCCACGCCGGTCGACAAGCGGGCGCTGCACGTGAAACTTTCGCGCGACAACGACCAGCTGCGCGTCGTGATTGCCGATCGCGGCACTGGCATTGCACCGGAACAACTGGAACAATTGTTCAAACCGTTCTACACCACCAAGACTACCGGCATGGGGATGGGGCTCAATATCTGCCGTTCGATCATCGAACACCATCAAGGCCGGCTCTGGGTGGAACCCAACCCCGGCGGCGGCTGCCGCTTTATCTTTACCGTGCCATTCAGCGAGGAACCACAAGCCCATGAACCCTGAACGCCGCATTGGCATCATTGACGACGATGATGCGCTCCGGGATGCCCTTTCCTGGCTCTTTTCCACCCGCAATCACCAGGTCAGCACCTTTGCCGATGCCGAAACCTTCCTTGCCGCCTATCGCCCGGAAGAATTCGGCTGCCTGCTGATGGATGTGCGCATGCCGGGCATGAGCGGGCTGGAAGCCTTCAATCATCTCCAGGAAAACGCATACTGCCCGCCGGTGGTCTTTCTGACCGGCCATGGCGATGTGCCGATGGCCGTCACCGCGCTCAAGCAGGGCGCGGCCGATTTTGTCGAGAAACCTTTTGCCGACAACGACATCGTCGACCTGGTCGAGCGCTGCCTGATTGAGGATGACGAACGCCGCCGTACCTTCCAGGCCCGTGAATCCGCCGAAGCCCGGCTCGAGCAACTGACCCCGCGCGAGCGCGAAGTGATGAAGCTGATTCTGGTCGGCCGGCTCAACAAGCAGATTGCCGATGACCTGTCGATCAGCATGAAGACCGTCGAAGTCCACCGCGCGCGCACGCTGGAAAAAATGCAGGTCAAGACGGCCATGGAGCTGGCCGCCTTGCTGCGCGATGCCGGAATCGACATCTGATTCACCGCACATCTGTTGCGTCGAAGGAAATCATCATGTCCGACCACCGTGTTCTTGATCTGCTGTTCGATGCCGCCAACGATGGCCTGTGGTTTTGGAAGCCGGCCCGTGATGAAATCCGCTGGAGTGCCGCTTGGCTCAGGCTGACCGGCCTCGCAAGCGGAACCGGACTCAAGCCTGGCATGGACGAGTGGCGCACGCGCCTGCACCCGGACGAGCGGCTCACGATACTGCAACAGTTCGAGCAATACCTGGCCGGAAGCGCCGACCTGTTCGAATCCGAACACCGGCTGCGCACCGAGACCGGCGAATATCGCTGGGTACGGCTGCGCGCCCGGTGCGAGCGCGCCGCCGACGGCAAGCCCACCGTGATGGCCGGCTCGTTCACCGACATCAGCGAACACAAGATCCTGGATCCCTACACGCGGCTGCCCAACCGCATCCTGTTCCTGGACCGGCTGCAGCGCTCGCTGGCCCGGCTGCGCCATGGCGAATCGCACGCGGCGGGGGTGCTGTCGATTCGCATCCACTTGCCCGCCAGCCATGCCGATTTGCTCAGCCACGACGAGCAGGCCCAGCTTGTCCGCATCCTGGGCGAGCGCATCAGCCGCGAACTGCGTCCGTGGGATCTGGTCGCCCAGCCCGATGCGCTGGAATATGCGGTCTTGCTGGAAATGGTCGCCGCGGGCCGCAACATTTCGGCCATTACCGAGCGTCTGTTGCTGGCGCTGCGCCAGCCGGTGCAGATCGGCTCGCATCTCCTGCAAGTTGGCGCCGCCATCGGTTCGGCCGATACCACGCGGATTTCCGGCGATGAAGAGCACTTGCTGCGTGCCGCCGAAAGCGCCGCGCGGCTCGCGGCCAGCGATGGCGAATACCGCCACCTGGCCTATGATCCCGCCACGCCTGAAATACTGGCCCAGCAGCTGCAGATCGAACGCGAGACCGTTGCCGCGCTGATCCGACAAGATTTCGAACCCTGGTTCCAGCCGCTGGTGCGGCTCAGCGATGGCGCCGTGACCGGTTTCGAGGTGCTGGCGCGCTGGCCGCGCCAGGATCAGATACTGGAACCGCGCCAGTTCCTGCCACTGATGGAGCGCAACGGACTGATCAAGCAACTCAGCTGGATCATGCTGCAGAAAGGGCTGACAATCCACGAGCAATGGATTGGCGCCGGGCTGATCCCGGCGGACAGCCGGCTCGGCATCAATTTGCCTGCCGAACAATTGCTGGACGAGCCGCTGGCCGAACAGATCCTGGCCCTGCTCGACGACACGGGGATTGCCGCCCAGCGCTTGCGTCTGGAAATCCGGGGAAAAACCGTGGCCAACCAAAGCGCGCTGTCACGGGAAAAACTGGCGCACTTGCGCAGCTGCGGCATCCAGATCGCCATCGACGACATGGGCGTCGATTCGATCTCCCTGCAACAGCTGCAGCGCTTTCCGCTCGACATGTTCAAGATCGAGCGTGGTCTGGTCCAGGAACTGGAAACCAGCAGCGCGGCATGCGGGGTAACGCGCGCGGTCATCGCCCTGGCGGCAGCCATGGATCTGGACGTGGTGGCGCAAGGCGTGGAAGCGCCGGGCCAACTCGACTTTTTGCGCGAACAGGGCGTGCGCCATGCCCAGGGATTTTTAATCAGTGCGCCACTGCCGGCCAGCCGGATGCACGAATGGCTGAGCCATAGAACCCCAAACCCAGCATGACTGCCCCGAACCCTGATACCGTCGAAATCGTCGGCAGCACCCTTGGCGCGCGCCGCTCTATCCGCCGCTTTCTGCCCACGCCAGTCCCGAAAGACACGCTGCTTGCAATCCTGGACCTGGCCGCCACCGCGCCGAGCGGGGTCAATACCCAGCCCTGGAAGGTCCATATCCTGACCGGCAACAGGCTGGCCGCGATCAGCGCGGCGCTGCTGGCCGAGTACGAGGCGCCAACGTTCGAACACAAGGGCGAATACGATTACTACCCGCAGCAGTGGGTGGAGCCCTACCAGTCGCGCCGGCGCCAAACCGGCCTGGACCTGTACAGTCTGCTGAATATCGGCAAGGAAGACAAAGCCCGGATGAAAGCGCAGTGGGGGCGCAATTTCCGGTTCTTCGACGCCCCGGTCGGCCTGATCTTCAGCCTCGACCGCATCATGGGGCAAGGCAGTCTGATTGACTACGGCGGCTTTTTGCAGACCCTGATGATCGCGGCCCAAGCCTATGGCCTGGCGACCTGTGTGCAGGCCGCATTCTGCGAATACCACCCGATCCTGCACCGCGAACTGGCTATCCCGGACAGCGAATTCATCGTCTGCGGCATGTCGCTCGGCTATGCCGATCCAGCCGATCCGGTCAACGCACTGGTTACCGGGCGGATTCCGGCCCATGAATTCACCCGGTTCCATGAATAACGCACCCGCCGCACCGCTCGAATAAGAAACGGCCGGAATCCCGGCCGTTTCTGTCACATAGCTTCTTGCAAGTTCAGTGCATCGCCCTGTTGGCAAAACGATAACCTACACCATACATGGACTGGATCGGATCGAATCCCGGCAGCACGTTTTCGAGTTTCTTGCGAATCTTGCGGATATGGCTGTCGATAGTGCGGTCAGTCACCACCCGGCCATCGTGATACATCTCGCCGATCAACTGGCTGCGCGTAAACAGTCGTTCCGGTGCGGTCGCCAAAAGCCGCAGCAGCTGGTATTCAATGGCGGTCAGTTTCAGATCGCACCCCCCCAGCAATGCACGCCAAGCCGCGTCATCGAACTGCAGGCGCGAGCCCGTCGCTGGCGAGATCGTGGCAAGCTGGCCGCCGGTGCGCCGCAGGACCGTTTTGACCCGGGCCACGACTTCGCGCGGACTGAAGGGTTTGCAGACATAGTCATCAGCCCCTTGCTCCAGCCCCAGCAAGCGGTCGATCTCGTCCCCGCGCGCGCTCACCATGATGATCGGCAGGTTTGAATGGCGCCGGACCGCCCTGCAGACTTCCAGCCCCATCATGCCGGGCAGGGTGTGATCCAGCAGCATCAGCGCCGGCGTATGCGTTTTCAGCCAGCCGGATACATCATCGCCCCTGTCGAGCCAGGCGGTTGAAAATCCCTCAGCCTGAAGATAATCCCGCAGAAGACCGGCGATTTCCGGTTCATCCTCTACGATCAAGATCGGTTTGATATTCACGCGTACTCCAATTCCTGCGCCAAAGGCAACTGAACGTTCCAGCGAAGCCCGCCCAGTTCACTCAGGCTGGCCTGCATGCTTCCACCATGGGCATCCACAATCGCCTTGGCAATGGAAAGCCCCAGTCCCGAACCGCCAACGGCGCGGCTGTGCGAATCATCGCCCCGATACATGCGATCAGTCAGCTGATCCAGCGCTGCGACGGGCACACCGGGCGCAGAGTCTTCCCAGACCAGGAGCACCTTGTCATCCGCGCGGTTGACACAGATGCGAAGACTGCCCGGCACGTCGGTATAGCGCAACGTGTTTTGCAAAAGATTACACAAGAGCTGGTGTAAACGATCTATGTCCCCCCACACCGGCAGACCCTTGCAAATATCAAAATCAACATGTAATCCGACATGGTCAGATGTAAGAATATAACTATCGAGATGCTCCCGAACCAGATCGCCAAAATCCACGCAGGTCTTGTGATAAACCAGCGCGCCCTGATCGGTCAGGGCGAGCTGGTGCAGATCGTTGACCCGTGATGACAGCTGGCGGGTTTTTTGTCCCATGCGGTGGATCCACTCGGCATCGCACTGGTGAATACCATCCTCAACCGCTTCGATTTCCCCCAGCATCACGGTCAGGGGCGTGCGCAGTTCATGGGCAACATCCACAATCCAGCCGCGCATGGCCGCGATCTCACCCAGCATCACGGACAAAGGCATGCGCAGCTCATGGGTGATGTTGGTCAGCCACTCACGCCGGCGTTCGCGGTTGGTTTCAAGCGCTTGAGCCAGTACATTGAAATCACGCACCAGCTGGCCGAGTTTATCCGCTCGATGACAGGCAAGCCGGACACTGTAGTCCCCGTCGATCAGTGCACGGGTGCCCCGGGCCAGATCGTCAACGGGACGGGCAAGCCAGCGGGCAATGCCAAACGTCCCGAGCGCCGCCCCTGCCAGCATGCCGATGGCCATCAGCAGGAAGCTTTGCTGTTGCTGTTCGGCAAAGACCTGCCGAGCCAGGTGTATGCGTTGCGGCTCGTCGTTATAGCGGCCAAGGCTGCGATCAAAGCTCCACAGGCTGAAGAGAAAGATCGCAAAAGTCAGCGTTAAATTGACAAGGGCGAGGATCAAAAAAATCTTGATCCAGATTCGGTTGAATTTCATACAGCAACTCTGCGCACCAATCGGCGGCCTCGGGAATCAAAAATTTGCCAAAACCGGGGAATCACCCCTTCTTGACACACATCAGTTCGTCTACGACCGGAGCCATCTTGACGTCCGTTGAAGTCCACTTCTCGTAGCCGAGACGGCTGGTCTGGTAACGTGCCAGCGAGATGACCCGCCCGCTCTGCCGCAAAGTCAGCTCGGCTTCGCCCAGATAGTGTTGCAATTCGCTGGAGGTGAAATGACTGCTCCAGCCTCGGGTCGCGGTGTAATGCAGCGTCACCTCGCAAGCGAGCGGCATGGCACTCGGCGCATAGAGCATGCTGTCCACCTGCAATTGCTTCAATCGACTCTGCACGGTCGGAACGAAATCGGCAACGGAAACCAGGGGGTTGTATTCGATGCAGATCGAACGAAATGCAAATCGCGGCGAACACAGCGGGGCATCCGCCGTGGAGGATGCCATCACTTCAGAGACACCGGAAACCACCGCATTCAAGGTCTCGTCAATCGGCACACTGATCACCACGCAAGCCGATAGTGGAAGTGCGCACAACAGGATTGCCAGTTTCATCAAAGCGGACTCAGCACGCTCAGAAAAAGCCTTTGCATCCAGCTCATGTTATTGGCATCGGCAATCACGCCCTGCCCCACCAACTCAAGCCGGGCATCGGCGATCTTCTTTGATGAAACCACATTGCCGGCCTTGACGTCTTTCCGGTTCAGCACCCCGGTCAGACGCAATATGCTTTGCTGATCATTGACCGATACCCGCTTGTCGCCGCCGATCAGCAGATTGCCATTGGGCAGAACGTCGATCACGGTAACAGCCAGCGTAGCCGTGACGCCCTTCTTGGTTTCGAAGCTTCCCTTGCCCTTGAACTGGTTATCACCGCTGCCGGCGAAGGTATTACTGCGCAAGAGCTCCCGTATAAAGCCGGGCACGGTGTCATCCGCGCTGCCCGTATTGGTCACCGATCCAGTACGGCTCAGCGTGGTATTGTCTTTTCCGGTCGATTCCAGGCTCTCGGAAATCTCGACGGTAAGCACGTCGCCCACGCTGCGTGCCACGGGTTCCTCGAACAGCATCACCGCGCTATGCGCCTGAAAAATCGCGCCATTATTGCCGGCCATCGCCATGACAGGATAAGGGCGCGCGGTGGTCGGCATCGTAACCACCGGTGGCGCACTGCAAGCGGCAAGCATGGCCCCGCACGCACCACACATCCACCCAAACAGAACTCGTTCCATCGCACACTCGATTTACAGGCACCACCGGATCAGTGGGCTGCAATCAGTATGTCGTCCAAAATTGCAAAAAAAATGAACGAAAAAAGGAAGTTTATTGAAACACCTCGTGACCAGTGAATGCAGCGCTCACGATGGTGGCATCAAAAACAACACGGGCCGATGCATGGCATCGGCCCGTGTACAAATCAGCGATTCAGGCGCGGGTATCGATCTTGCTGCCCAAATGTGCAGGATTGGTGTAGTTGTAGGTAACGCTGTACGTGTTGCTGGCGGGCAAAACGGACTGGATGGCAGCAACGGCGCCTTTGCCGATGGCGGAAGCCACATCCGGGAGCACGCTCAGGCCGGTATACAGCAGCGCGGCCTGGCCTAACTGACTACCAACATTCCACAACATGCTCGCCTCCCTTCACCTTCAAGTCATCCATGTATCCGATTCTAGCACTGCCGATTTCAAAATATGACCAAATTATGCAAGCTTCGCATTTCCAGGCCGCGTCGACACCATGGATCGAGCCTGATGAAGTTTGAAAAAGCTCTCCTGTTGAAAGCAATCCCATTGCAAACTTTCATTCCCGATTGGGCAATCCAGGCCTGTCAAACGCAAAATCCCCGCAAAAAAACGGGGATTTTTCATGGATTACCGGATGATCCGGCACGAAGCATGCTCCGATCAGAATGCCGGTACCACGGCGCCCTTGTATTTTTCCAGGATGAATTTCTTCACCTCCGGCGTGGTCAGCGCAGCGGCAAGCTTCTTCAGTGCGGCGCTATCCTTGTTGTCAGCACGGCTGACCAGAATGTTCACATACGGCGATTCGCCGCCTTCGATCACCAGCGCATCCTTGGACGGGTTCAGCTTGGCTTCCAGCGCGTAGTTGGTGTTGATCAGGGCCAGATCGACCTGGTTCAGCACGCGCGGCAGCGTCGCTGCTTCGAGTTCGCGGAACTTCAGCTTTTTCGGATTGCTGGCGATGTCCTTGGCCGTGGCCAGGATATTGTTGGCATCCTTCAGCGTGATCAGACCGGCCTTGGCCAGCAGCAGCAGAGCGCGGCCGCCGTTGGTGGCATCGTTCGGGATCGCCACGGTGGCGCCTTCCTTCAGCTCGGCCAGTTTCTTCACTTTCTGGCTGTAGGCGCCGAACGGCTCGACGTGCACGCCGGCCACCGACACCAGGCTGGTGCCCTTGCCCTTGTTGAATTCGTCCAGATACGGCTTGTGCTGGAAGAAATTGGCATCGAGGCGCTTTTCCGCGACCTGCACATTCGGCTGCACATAGTCGGTAAACACCTTGATATCGAGCTCGACGCCCTGCTTGGCCAGCGCCGGCTTCACGAATTCGAGCAGTTCGGCATGCGGCACGGCGGTCGCGCCCACGGTCAGTTTATCGGCGGCATGCACATTGAATGCCAGGGCGGCCAGCGCCACGGTCAGCAGTTTTTTCATTTTTTCGTCCTTATGAAACAGCAGTAGTAGGGTGGCGGGCGCAGGCCTGCCGGTAGAAAATCATTTGCGGCTGAAGCGAACCACCAGCCGGTCGCCGATCATCTGCAGCACCTGCACCAGGATCAGCAGCAGCACCACGGTCACGACCATCACATCGGTCTGGAAACGCTGGTAGCCAAAGCGGATCGCCAGATCGCCGAGACCGCCGCCGCCAATCACGCCCGACATCGCGGCATAGGAAACCAGCGTGATCGCGGTCACGGTCATCGCCGCCAGCAGGCCCGGCAACGCTTCGGGCAACAAGGCGCCGAGCACAATCTGGCGCGTGGTCGCGCCCATGGCCTGGCTCGCTTCGATAATGCCGCGATCGACTTCGCGCAGTGCGGTTTCCACCAGCCGGGCAAAGAACGGCGTGGCGCCAACCACCAGCGGCGGAATCGCCCCGCCGACACCGAGCGAGGTACCGACCAGCAGCACGGTGAACGGAATCATCACGATCAGCAAAATCACGAACGGCACCGAGCGCAGCACGTTCACCACGAACGAAAGCGCGCCATACAGCAGCGGCTGCGCCAGCAACTGGCGCGGCCCGGTCAGGAACAGCACGATGCCGAGCGGCAGGCCCAGCACCAGGGTAAACAGCAGCGAACCGCCGAGCATGGCCAGCGTATCGAGCGCCGCCAGGCCGATTTCGGCCCAGTCGATATTGGCAAGAAGTTCCATCAACGCAGCGCCTCCACGGTTACGCCCTGTTGTGCCAGTTGCGCCAGCGCGCTATCTATCGCCGGTTCCTCTCCAACCAGTGCCAGCGTCAGCTGGCCGCAGGGCGTGGTCTTGATGCGCTCGATGCGGCCGGCCAGAATGCTGAAATCCAGCACATGCTGGCGGATCACCCGGCTCAACGCCGCTTCGTACGTCGCATCGCCAACAAAGGTCAGGCGCACGATCCGCCCCGGTACATGGGCAAAATCATCGGCTTGAGAGTTCTCGTCGACATGCTCGGCCTCCTGTACAAAACGGCGCGTGGTCGGATGCTGCGGATGCAGGAAAACCCGGGTCACCGGGCCGGATTCCACGATCCGACCGGCATCGAGCACCGCGACCCGGTCGCAGATGCTGCGGATCACGTCCATCTCGTGCGTGATCAGCACAATGGTCAGCCCGAGGCGCTGGTTGATATCGAGCAACAGCTGCAGCACCGATTGTGTGGTCTGCGGATCGAGCGCGCTGGTGGCCTCATCACACAGCAACAGGCGCGGACGGTTGGCCAGTGCCCGGGCGATGCCGACACGCTGCTTCTGCCCGCCGGATAGCTGCGCCGGGTATTTGTCACCCTGATCGGCAAGCCCGACCAGCTCCAGCAACTCGGCCACGCGGGCATCGATATCACGATTCGTTTTGCCACCGGCGATGCGCAGCGGAAACGCGATGTTTTCTGCGACGGTCTTGGAGAACAGCAGGTTGAAGTGCTGGAAAATCATGCCCACTTGCTGGCGAAACGCGCGCAAGCCCGCGTCGTCGAGGCCGAGCACATCGGTGCCGTCAATCAGCACGCGTCCGGCATCGGGTATTTCCAGCCGGTTGAGCAAGCGGATCAGCGTCGACTTTCCGGCACCGGAATGACCGATGATGCCGAAAATTTCGCCGGCAGCGATATTCAGGCTGACATCACGCAAGGCCACAACCTCGCGCTGCGCCGAGCGATAGGTTTTTTGCAGGGATTCAAGCAGGATCAAGATTACGCGCCCGTTTCAATGAAGCGCCATGGTGCAACCGCGACCAAAGCGAATCAATACTGGTATTCCCTTAATTTATCTAAAGATATTTCTTTAGATCATTATGGAATTATGAATTCATAAGTTAAAAAACCCTCGCCTCTCGGCGAGGGTTCTGATCACGCAGCTCCAGATCAATCTGCCAGCAGAATCCGCAACATGCGGCGCAGCGGTTCGGCCGCACCCCACAGCAGCTGGTCGCCGCAGACAAATGCGCTGATGTATTCCGGGCCCATGTTGAGCTTGCGCACGCGGCCGACGCCGACTTTCAGCGTGCCGGTGATCGTGACCGGGGTCAGTTCCTGTTCGGTGATGCTGCGCTCGTTCGGCACCCACTTTACCCACTCGTTGCCGCGCTGGATGATGGCTTCGATCTCAGTCAAGGGCAGATCCTTCTTCAGCTTCATGGTCAGCGCCAGGCTGTGGCAACGCATTGCGCCGATGCGCACGCACAGGCCGTCGACCGGCACGATTTCGCTGTTGCCGAGAATCTTGTTCACTTCGGCCTGGCCCTTCCATTCTTCCTTGGTCTGGCCGTTGTCGAGCTGCTTGTCGATCCACGGAATCAGGCTGCCGGCGAGCGGGGCCGGGAAGAACTCGGTCGGTACGTCTTCGCGAATGGCTTTCGCCACCTTGCGGTCGATGTCCAGAATCGCCGACGACGGCGTGGCAAGCTCGGCTTCCACGGTTTTGTGAATCGCGCCCATGCCCTTCAAGAGTTCGCGCATGTTGTTGGCGCCAGCGCCGCTCGCGGCCTGGTAGGTCATCGAGCTGACCCATTCGACCAGACCTTCCTTGAACAGCTGACCCACACCCATCAGCAGGATCGAGTTGGTACAGTTGCCGCCGATGAAGTTCTTCACACCCCTGTTCAAGGCGGAATCGATCACGTCACGATTCACCGCATCCAGAATGATGACCGCGTCATGTTCCATGCGCAGCGTGGAAGCCGCATCGATCCAGTAACCATCCCAGCCGACCGCGCGCAGCTTCGGGAAGATTTCCGTGGTGTAATCGCCGCCCTGGCAGGAGATGATCACGTCCATTGCGGCCAGCTCGGCGATGCTATTGGCATCCTTGAGCGTGCCCGCGGCTTTGCCAAAGTCGGGCGCAGCCAGACCGGTCTGCGAGGTGGTGAAAAATGTCGGCTCGATCAGGGCAAAATCGTTTTCTTCCTGCATGCGTTGCATCAGCACCGAGCCCACCATGCCGCGCCAACCGACGAGACCAACCTTCTTCATTGCCGTTTCCTTCCGGATTACCACGTTGCGAAAGGTTTGAGAATACTGAAAAATCCGCATCTTGGCGAGAAAACGCCCTTTAATTTGATCGGAAATCAGTATGCGCGTGCTGCTGCAACGGGTGAGCGAAGCCCGGGTAGAAGTGGATAATCGAATCACCGGGTCCATCGGAACAGGGTTGTTGTTGCTGGTAGGCTTCGAGAGGGCGGACACGACCAAGGATCTGGGCTGGATGGCCAGCAAGGTCTGCAAGCTGCGGGTCTTTGCCGATGAAAACGGCGTGATGAACCGCAGCGTGGGCAATGCAGGCGGCGAAATCCTGGCCGTTTCGCAATTCACCCTGTTCGGCGAATATACCAAAGGCAACCGGCCATCCTGGGGCCGCGCCGCGCCAGGAGAGATTTCGCAACCGCTATTCGATGCATTCATCGCCGAACTGGCCTCGATTACCGGCAAAGCGGTGCCCACCGGTATTTTTGGTGCGGATATGCGGGTTCATCTCGTCAATGATGGCCCGGTTACGCTTTTACTGGATTCACAACAACTGGCCTGACCATTCCGTGCTCTTTTGAGAAAAAGATAGTATTCTTTGCCCCTGTAAGCGATTGCTGTCACCGGGGCCTCCACCCCGGCAAACTCAAAAAAACAAATCTGGCACCATGCCTTTCCCGGCCTGGGCAGGAAGAGGAGTCTCTCTACATGGCTAGCGTTAAATCATCGCGTCTCACGCTGACGATCAACCAGCGGATCTGGTCAATCACCCTTTTGACGGTCATCACCTTCGGCATCGCGTTCTGCATGACCTATCTCGGCCTGCACCGGCTGCAGAACCAGATCGGCATTATCGCCAAGGAATCGTTCCCGCGCGTCCTGATGGTCGGGGATATCCGCAGCGCCTATATGCTGATGCATGGCACCACCTATGAGCTGGCGGCCAGCACTGACCCAGCGAAAGCTGCGGATGCGGAGCAACGCCTGGCGGCCCTGCAGGATCAAGTATTCAAGGGAATCGGCGCTTACGACAAGCAGCTGACCGAGGAAGCCGACAAGGCCGTGCTGACCGAAGCCAAAATGCAGATGGCGGCTTATCTTTCCAAAATCGCCCAGGTCAAGAATCTGGCCAAGATGGGTGAAGCCCCGATGGCGCTGGAGGTAATGGGTTCGCAAATCCTGCCGATCCACAAGAATCTGGCCGCGATCTTCGACAAGCTGGTCAAGGCCAGTGTCGAAAGCACCGAAAAAGCCTCCGCCTCTGCCGATAGCGCCGCGAACCTCACGCTACAACTAACCATCGCCGCCGCGCTGGCCGGTATCCTGCTCAACGGCATCATCGGCACACTGATCGGTCGCTCGATCAGCGGCCCGATGAAGGCCATGCAGCGCGCCATTTCCCATACGGCGCAAAACCTCGATTTCACCCACACGGTTCCCGTAAAGAGCTCCGATGAAATCGGCCAGACACTCACTGCTTACAATGGACTGCAGGAACGCCTGCGCGAGAGCTTCCGCGAAATCCAACAGCATATCGTCAGTCTGGGCAACAACGCGCAGGAAGCCACGCAGATGTCGCAGGAGATCGCCCAGACTTCGCGCGTCCAAAGCGATGCGGCGTCCAGCATGGCCGCAGCGGTCGAGGAAGTCACCGTCAGCATCTCGCTGGTATCCGACCGCGCCCACGATGCCAGCAAGTTCACGCACGATTCGGAAGAAACCGCCGGTCGTGGCGCCCAGGTCATTCTCAATACAGTGAGCAACATCCAAACCATTTCCGACAAGGTGCGCTCCGCCTCCGAGCGCATCTCCGGTTTGCGCAAGGATAGCGAGAGCATCTCCACCGTGGTCAACATGATCAAGGACGTGGCGGAACAGACCAACCTGCTGGCACTGAATGCCGCGATCGAAGCCGCACGCGCCGGCGAACAGGGCCGGGGCTTTGCCGTTGTGGCCGACGAAGTGCGCAAACTGGCCGAACGTACGGCCAATTCGACCCACGAAATCACCGCGCTGATCAAGAAAATGCAAACTGGGGCCCAGCAGGCCGTGGAAGGCATGGGGGATGCCGTGCTGGAAGTGGAACACGGCGTGGAAAAGGCCCGCACCGCCGGCGAAGCCATCCAGGAGATCCAGTCCAGCACCCGCAAGGTGGCCGAAGTGGTGGCAGAGATATCCGAATCCATCCGCGAACAATCCCAGGCCAGCGAAACACTGGCCACCCAGATTGAAAAAATTGCACAAATGGCTGAAGAAAATTCTGCTTCGGCAGAAAATTCCGCGGAGTCGATCGGTCACATGGCCGACAAGAGCCACCAGATCAGCGATGCCGTCGCCCAATACAAAGTCTGACCCGGATTTTCCGCACTCCGAACCGGCGCCCATTCGGCGCCGGTTTGTCGTTTAAAGCCGATAAAATACCTTCACCCTGAATTTACGGAGCTTTGCATGCCTTCGCGCCTGGCCGATGTTCGCGCCACCCTCACCCTTGCCTGGCCGATCATGGTGACTCAGCTCGCGCAGATCGGCACCAGCTTTGTCGATGCCACCATGGCCGGGCACTATTCCCCGATTGATCTCGCCGCCATTTCCATCGGCGGCTCGATCTGGGTCGCCCTGATGGTGACGCTGATCGGCCTGACACTGGCCGTTAACCCGCTAGTCGCCCATCGCCATGGCGCAGGCGATTTGCAAGCCATTCCCGGCGTGGTTCAGCAAGCCATCGGCCAGGGGTTGTTCTTTGCCCTGCTCGGCGTGCTGCTGGCCTGGCTGATTGCGCCATTTTTCCATCTTTCCGGCCTTGATCCGGAAAGTGCCGACAAGGCGACGCGCTTTCTGCGCGCGGTGGTCTGGGGCCTGCCCGCGCTGGCCATTCATCGCGTACTGGCAGGCTACAGCTCCAGCCTCAATCGCACCCAGCCGATGATGTTCATTGCCCTGTTCGGGCTGGCACTCAATGTCCCGGTCAACTGGGTGCTGATTTATGGCAAGTTCGGCTTCCCGGAACTGGGCGGGGTAGGTTGCGGCTATGCCACGGCGTTCTGCATGTGGGTCAGCACCCTGTTGCTGGCAGCCTGGATCCGGTGGGCGCCCGATTATCGAAGCACGCAGCCGCTGACAGGCTGGCGGGGAGTGGACTGGGCAACGCAGCGCCAGCTATTCCGGCTGGGGCTGCCCATTGGCGTGGTTTTCCTGGTCGAGATCAGCGCCTTCAGCCTGGTGGCGCTGCTGATAGCGCGGCTCGGCGCCACCCAGGTCGCGGCCCATCAGGTGGCACTCAACTTCACCGGCATCGTCTTCATGATTCCCTCCGCACTGGGGCATGCGCTCACGGTCCGTGTCGGGCAGGCACTGGGCGCCGGCAATCCGCAACAGGCGCGCCAGACCGGCCTGAACGGCATCCGCATGGGCCTGCTGTATGCGCTGTTTTCCGCGCTTCTGATCGGCGTCTTCAAACAGCCCATCACGGCGCTTTACACCACCGATGCCTCCGTGCGCACGCTGGCTGCGCAACTGCTGCTGTACGCGGCCATATTCCAGCTGGGCGATGCCAGCCAGGTCATCATTTCCGGGGTGTTGCGCGGTTACAAGATCACCCAGTGGCCGATGATCATTTACATCTGTGCCTTTTGGCTATTTGGGCTGCCCCTGGGTTACATACTGGCCTTTGGCTACCAGCACGGCGCCGCCGGCTTCTGGCAATCCCTGCTATTGACGCTGGCCATTGCCGCAGGCCTGCTTTACTGGCTATTCAGAAAGGAAAGTCGGCGCTTGCTGCCAAACTGATCAGCCAGGATCACCCCAGCGCACCATCAGTTGATGCGGCACAGCCAGCTGGTCCAGAATGCGCGCCACGACAAAATCGACCAGATCGGCCAGCGTTTGCGGGTGATGATAAAAGCCGGGATTGGGCGGCAGAATCACCACGCCCAGACGTGCCAGCTTCAGCATGTTCTCCAGATGGATCGCGGAAAATGGCGCTTCGCGCGGCACCAGCACCAGCTTCTTGCCCTCCTTGATCATCACATCGGCCGCTCGCTCCAGCAGGTTGTCCGACATCCCGCCGGCTATGGCCGCCAACGCGCCCATCGTGCACGGGCACACCACCATGCCGTCGCCCGGATTGGAGCCGGAAGCCATCGGCGCAAACCATTCCTGCTGGCCCCACACTTGCAACTGCATTTCATCCTGCAGCTTGAAACGTTCGCGGAACTGCAGCGCCAGTTCCGCCGGACGCGACGGCCAGGTTTCGTTCAATTCCTGCCGCGCCACGATCTGCGCGGCCTGCGTATAAAGCAGATGCACCCGGCACCCGGCAGCCAGCAAGCATTCCAGCAGACGCATGCCGTAGGGCAAACCGGAGGCGCCGGTAAAGGCCAGTGTGATCGTTTTCATGATTTCTTGATTTCCTCTTTCAGCAGTCGGGCCGTGATCAAACCGTTGACCAGACCAAAAACCAATGCCGCCGAGGCAAACAGCGGCAACAGGTAAAGCAGGCCGTTATGGGGAATCAGCCACAACCGGGCCAGCAGCAGCTGCCCGCCGATATGCGCAAAGGCCGCCAGGATCGACAAGGTCACCGGCCCGAACCAGCGCCGCGGCAAGTGGCATCCCGCAGCCAGTACCAGCAAGCTCAGCAGCGAACCGGTCAGGCTCATGGCAAAACCCGGGCTGAACACGCCGCCCAAGGCCAGGCCGGCACCAAACACCCGCAACAGAGAAACCCAGACCGCAGCGCGCCAGCCCAAGCGCTCCAGCGCCAGCAAGGTGACTATATTGGCCAGTCCCGGCTTAATGCCCGGCACCGGTGAAGGAATGCCGGCTTCAGCCACGGCCAGCAAAATGGCCAGTGCCGCCAGCCGGGCAATGCGCAGGTCTTCGGCACCGGCGGTAATCTGGATGTGCTGACCTTGCGTCATGGCATTGCAACCGCCCGGGCAAGGCAAACACCGCATAGGGGACAAAACATGCCGTATTGTCTGTTTGTATTGTCTATTGTCATTCAACGGCTCGGAGGACTATCAGCAACTCATTGATAAATTTACACATTGTTCCGGCATAGATTCTGCTTTTCCTCTTACACCAACAAAGGAAAATGCCATGACAGAACACGATACCCCCAAAACTCTCGCCAGAAAGAAGCGCATCATTATGGAAGTTGCCGGCCAGATTCACGATATCGTAGAGGATAGCTTGTGGAACAACTATCACCAACTGCCCGCGCTCAGCGAGAAAATGCAGGATTTAATGGCGGATCTGGAGCAATTCAAACAGGAACACGGCCTTTAAGAGGCAGGCTTTAGTAGGAAAGGCTGTCAAAGGGCCGCGGCTGGGTGCCAACGAGCTCGATACTGGTCCGGTTGGGTAGGCAGATCGCCGTCTGTCCCGCTTCGCCCAGCCAGCCAGCCTTGACGCAATACTGGCGCGGACTGGGATCCTTGGCGATGCGGGCACGTCCGCCGGCGATCTCCACCACCGTCACCCCCAGCGGGCCGGACGTTTCTATCCGGCGCGCAGCAGCCAGATCATATTCACCAAACAATTTGCCATCCTGGTAGACGCGGATCCGCGCGGCGCGCTCCTGCTGCCAACTGAGCGGAACCAAAGCGCCTACCAGCAGCAAAGCCAACAAGAGTGTCAGCCAGTCTCCGGGGCGCATCAAAACCAGCCAGTCGCGCAGCGAAGCCGCATGCCACTCAGACGGAAGGTTTGCCACTCGCCGGTTCCGCATGATGATGCTCGGATAACTCCCGGTGCCGCACCAGTACCTGCCAGTTGCGGCTGAAATGCCGGCCCAGCTCTTCGGCCAGATACACCGAGCGATGCTGCCCGCCGGTACAACCGATGGCCACGGTGACATAGCTGCGCTGGTCACGCTCGAACTCCGGCAGCCAGTGCTCGAGAAAACCCAGGATGTGGGTCAGAAACTGTCCGACGGTGGGCTGGCGGATCAGGAAATCCTTGACGGGGCCGTCGCACCCCGTCAACGGACGCAGTGCATGATCATAGAAAGGATTGGGCAGGCAGCGCGCATCGAACACAAAATCGGCATCCAGCGCCAAGCCGTGCTTGAAACCGAAGGATTCGAAGATCAGTGTCAGGCTGGAGCCGTTCTGCGCGACAAAATCACGCACCCAGGCACGCAGCCGGTTGGCGGAGAGTCCGGTGGTATCGATCACCAGCCCCTGTTCGCGGATTTCGCCCAGCATCAAGCGCTCAAGCTGAACACACTCGCTCACCGTCAACTCGCCCCGGGAGAGCGGATGACTGCGCCGGGTCTCGGAATAACGCTTGATCAGCGTTTCATCCTGCGCGTCCAGAAACAGCAGGCGCACATCACGGCCGTGGCTGCGCAATTCATTGATATGCTCGGGAAGCGATGCCAGATTGTAGGCATTGCGGGCATCCACCCCGATCGCCAGTCGGGGGTAACCATCCCGCCCCAGCAGTGCGGCCGCCTGCGTCAGCAAGGGCGCGGGCAAATTGTCGAGGCAATAAAACCCCATGTCTTCCAGCGACTTGAGCGCCACGCTTTTCCCGGCCCCAGACAAGCCGGAAATCAGCACGACCTGCTGGCCGGAATTCATTCGCCCATTTCCATGAATTTCTGGTGGCGCTCGATGAATTCGCGCGTCGAATCAATCCCGCGCAACTGCAGGATGTAGTTACGTACCGCGGCTTCGACCAGCACCGCCAGATTGCGGCCCGCCGCAACCGGAATCACCAGCTTGCGCACCGGCACGCCCAGGATTTCCTGCGTGGCGGCCTGCATTTCCAGGCGGTCGATCGGAGCAAGTGCTTCGCCGCTAGGCTTGGCCAGGTGAATGATCAGTTTCAGGTTTTTCCGGGGCCGGACAGCCGTTTCGCCAAAAATCGAGCGGATATTCAGCACGCCGATCCCACGCACTTCCAGAAAATCGCGCAACATCGGCGGGCAGCGCCCTTCCAGGGTTTCCGGGTTGGTGCGGTAGACCTCGACCACGTCATCGGCCACCAAGCCGTGACCACGCGAAATCAATTCCAGCGCCAGCTCACTTTTACCCATGGCCGATTCGCCCGTCACCAACACGCCCATTTCCAGCACGTCCAGAAACACGCCGTGCAGGTGGGTGGAAACCGCCAGCGCCTTGGACAGATAGAAGCGCAGCACTTCCATCAGGTAGGGCGACAACTCCGGAGAAGTCAGCAGAGGAACGTGATGGCGCTCGGCGGCATCCTTCAGCACATCCGGCACCGGCTGGCCATTGGCGACGATCATGGCCGCCATATCGTTGGCGAACAGGCGCAGCAAGCCTTCCTGCTGCGATTCGCTGGAAAGCCCGGCCAGATAGGCAATTTCCGCCACACCCAGTACCTGAATACGGTTGGGGTGGACAAAGTTCAAGTGCCCGACCAGCGACAGCAGCGGCTTCTGCTCGGAGGCATCGTTGGACAACAGATTATTGGCGCCTGACTGCCCTGCAACCCAAGTCAGCCGCAACTTTTCGGCGTTATCGATAAAGAGCTGTCTAACGGTAATCTGGGGCATACGGTTCCCACGTGGAAATCAGCTTCCAGACCTCTGCAGCGTCGGCTGCGCTGAACAATTGGTCGCGAATCTGCTTGTCGGAAAAAAGCTGTGCCAGTTCGGAAAGAATCTGCAGGTGCAGATCCGTGGCATTGGCGGGTGCCAACATCACAAAAATCAGCGAGACCGGCTTGCCGTCAGGCGCATCGAACGGAATCGGCTCCTTGAGCCGGATAAAGGCACCGGCCGCTTCTTTCAGCCCTTTGATCCGGCCGTGCGGAATGGCCACGCCCTGCCCCAGCCCGGTTGAACCCAGTTTTTCCCGGGCAAACAAGCTATCGAATATCACGCTGCGAGCAATGCCGTGGCTGTTTTCGAACAGAATCCCGACATGCTCGAACACGCGCTTTTTGCTGCCGACATCCAGATCCAGAAACACGTTGCCGGGCGAAAGAATCTTGTTGATCAGGCTCATGGCTCGATTCAGTAAAATAAATGGTGGCTATTGTAGCGCAAACAAAAACGGGAACGACTCGCGGCGTTCCCGTTTGTTGCATCCAGCCGACTTACTCGGCAACTTCCTGATGCTTCATGCTCTCGTTGCGATGATCCTGCATCTTCTCCTTGTGCTTGAGAATCTGGCGGTCCAGCTTGTCGGCCAGAAGATCAATGGCCGCATACATGTCCGCATCGATCGACTCAACGTGGATATCCCGACCGCGCACATGCACGGTTGCCTCAACTTTTTGCTGCAGCTTATCCACCGACATGATCACGCCCACATCGATCACATTGTCAAAATGGCGCGTCACACGCTCCAGCTTGGCAATGACATAGTCGCGAATCGCCGGGGTTACTTCAACATGATGGCCGCTAATGTTGAGGTTCATGGTACGTCTCCTTATGTATGGCCCGTTCGGGCTCTGTACTCATAGACTTTTGCGCTGGTTGACAGGAGGAATCATCAACGCCTCCCTGTATTTAGCAACGGTTCGTCGCGCAATCACGATCCCTTGCCTAGCGAGTTCTTCACCGATGGCGCCATCCGAAAGTGGCTTGTTCTTGTTCTCATTCTGCACGAGTTTTCGGATCAGTGCTTTGATTGCTGTAGCGGAACACTCACCCCCCGCATCCGTGTCCACATGACTACCAAAAAAGTACTTGAATTCCAGCAAGCCGCGCGGCGACAGCATGAATTTCTGGGTGGTCACGCGCGACACAGTCGATTCGTGCAAACCCAACTGTTCGGCGATATCGCGCAACACCAGGGGGCGCATCGCTTCTTCGCCGTGCTCAAAAAACGCCCGTTGCCTCTCCACGATGGCTTGGCCCACCCGCAGGATGGTTTGGCCGCGCTGCTCGACGCTTTTCAGCAACCAGCGCGCTTCCTGCAATTGCGTCGCCAATCCCGCGCCGGTTTCCTGTTGGAGGATCCGGGCATACATTTCGTTCACTTTCAACTTCGGCATGGCCGCGTCGTTCAGGCGTACACGCCAGGCGCCACGGTAAAAATCAACGATGACATCCGGAACCACATAACGCGGGGAATCGGCCGACCAATCGGCGCCGGGACGGGGATTAAGCCCCGTGATCAATGCTTGCGCCTCCCTCAGGCATTCGTCGTCGCACTGCAGCTGCCTTTTGATTCTAGTGTAGTCACGCGTGGCCAATAAATCGAGATGGTCGCGCACGATATCCAGCGCCAGCCGCCGCGCCGCACTCTCCGGCTGCTGCAACAACTGCAATCTCAGGCTTTCCGAGAGATCCCGCGCACCGACACCCAGAGGCTCCAATTGCTGCAGGTAGGCCAAGGCAATGGTGAGGTCATCCTCATCGATTTCAAGCTGTTCGCGCAGGTCTTGCGGCAACTGGGCGAGGATTTCATCCAGCGATTGCGTCAACAGGCCATCGTCATCGAGGGCATCGATCAACAGTTCCAGCATGGCCCGTTCGCGTGGCGCCAGCGGCAACAGTCCTGCCTGGGAGATCAGGTATTCACGCAGGGTCAGGCTTTGCGCCACATTGAGCGCAGGATCGGATTCATCGTCGTCGCCGCGCCCGCTGCCGCCGCGTACTTCGTCCCAGCGCAATTCACCCGTTTCAGGTTCCGATTCGGAACTGGATTCGCGCTCGGTTTCGGCCGGCGCGGATTCTGCCGGACCGGATTCGCCATCGCCGCCCTCCTCGCGCTCGAGCAAAGGGTTTTCCAGCAGGAAACGCTCGATCTCCTGCTGAAAATCCAGCGTGGAAAGCTGCAGCAGCTTGATTGACTGGGCAAGCTGCGGGGTCAGGTTGAGCTGTTGCGCTATTCGCAGTTGCAGAGACTGTTTCATTTACCGCTTACATTTTGAAGTGTTCGCCAAGGTAAACCTTGCGCACACATTCGTTGTTGATAATTTCATCGGGGCGGCCGGCTGCGATCACTTCGCCACCGGAAATAATGTAGGCCCTGTCGCAGATACCCAGGGTTTCCCGCACATTGTGGTCGGTAATCAGCACACCAATGCCCCGTTCCTTGAGAAAGCGGACGATACGCTGAATATCCATCACCGCGATGGGATCGACACCGGCAAACGGTTCGTCGAGCAGGATAAATTGCGGATCGGCCGCCAGGGCGCGGGCAATTTCCGCCCGACGCCGTTCGCCCCCGGACAAGGCCAGCGCGTCGCTGTCGCGCAGGTGGCCGATATGCAGGTCATGCAGCAGTTCATCCAGCCGGGTGCCGATTTCTTCGCGCTCAATATCCTGCAGTTCGAGCACGGCCCGGATGTTTTCCGCCACGGTCATCTTGCGAAAAATCGAGGCTTCCTGCGGCAAGTAGCCCAGTCCCAGCCGGGCACGCTGGTGGATCGGCAAGCGCGTGATATCCACGCCATCGAGCTCGATACGCCCGCCATCGAGCCGGACCAAACCCAGAATCATGTAAAAACTGGTGGTCTTGCCGGCGCCGTTGGGACCCAACAAGCCGACGACCTCACCTTTGGCGATCTCGAGCGAGACATCATGCACCACCGTGCGCTTGCGGTAACGCTTGTTGAGGTGTTCGGCCTTGAGCTGGCTCATGGTGCGCTCTTTCCGTCCGGCCGTGACGCCTCTTTGGCTTTCGGCACGATGGTAATGTTCACCCGGCCGCCCGGGTTGCTCTTGGCCTGATACAGCTCGGAATTCAGGTCATAGGTAATGTGGTCTCCGACAACCAGGTCCTGGCCCTTGCGCACCCAGGCCTTGTCAAAAAGCTGCAGAAAACCTTTCTTGCTGTCGTAATCGAAGCGTAGTGATTCCGCCTCGAGCCAATCCGGGCTCTTGTCGAGTTTCTGCTTGAAGCGCACGGGCTTGCCCTCCCCTTGCGCAAACTGGTTGCCGTCCGCATCCTGACTGAGCACCAAGCGGTCGGCCCGGATCGTCATCGATCCCTGCACGACCACCACATTGCTGGTACAGATACTTTTGGATGATTTCTGGTCAAAATTGCAATTGTCCGCCGTGATGTTCATCGGCTTTTCCCGATCCGCCTGTTCGGCGAAAGCGGGGAAATTAAGGCTGCACGCTAGTGCGAGCGCCATCAGTACGTTTTTGGGGAACATAGGTCATGCTCACTTGTGAAAGAAGTTCCAGCGTTTCATTTTTATTATCCGCAACAAAACCCACCGCACGGGCACGGTTCAGCCCCATCTCGGCCGTTACCGGCGCACTGGAGCGAGCCACCTGAGTCTCGGTATCCACATGCATGTCGCGCGTATGGATCGCCAGCTCGGCATTTTTGCCATCGGCCGCACGGCGCATTTCCACTTGCCCAAAGAGCCAAAGTTCAGACGCGCGCTGGATGGTTTTGGCTCGATCGCTAAACACAGTTATTTTCGGCAATCCCGGCTTGGTCTGCTCCAGCCAAGGCTGATCAAACAGCATCGTGTCATCTTGCGGGATGTGCTGGACTCTGCTGGCGGTGAGTACCGTGACCCGCAGCCCTTGCTGATCGTACCGTTGCAACCGTGCCCTTTCAGCAATCAGATCAGGCAAATTCGCCGCCGGCGCGCGCGCCTCATTCGGAATCTCTACCGCCCAGTTTAACAACCATACCAAGCCGCCTAGCGCGGCGGCGAGCAGCAAGGGCATCAGACGCGTCAACCAGGAAGACATGGCCAACTCAGAGCAGGTAGGGCGCCAGCGAAGCGTCCAGCGTGCCTTGCGCTTGCATGATCAGATCGCAAACCTCGCGCACGGCGCCACGCCCACCCGGCAGACCGGTTACATAATGCGCATGCTGACGCACCAGTTCCGGCGCATCGGGAACAGCCACGGCAAACGCCACCCGGCGCATCACCGGCAAATCCACCACGTCATCCCCCATGTAGCCACAATCTTCTGGTGTCAAACCGGCATCGGCCAGAATTCCCTTGAATACCGCCAGCTTGTCTTCCACCCCCTGATAAAGGTAGTCGACATTGAATTGGGCAGCCCGGCGAGCAAGCGCATTGGAGGTGCGGCCGGTAATGATCGCCAGTTTCACGCCGGAAGCCTTGAGCACTTTGATGCCATGGCCGTCGCGCGAATTGAAGACCTTGATCTCTTCGCCCGAATCCGAATAGTGCAATCCGCCATCGGTCATCACACCATCGACATCAAAGATCATCAAGCGCACCGCTTGGGCTTTTTCGTTCATTCTTTCCTCTTTTTCTTGAATTTATTGACGCTCAGACCACGCGTGCGCGCAGCAAGTCGTGCATATTCAGCGCGCCGACCAGTTTGCCGGCTTCCAGCACCAGCAAACCGTTGATCCGGCGCGTTTCCATGATTTGTACGGCTTCGGCCGCCAGGCGATTCGCTTCGATCGTGACCGGGTTGCGGGTCATCAGATCGACCACGCGCGCCACGCGCACATCCACATCGCGATCCAGCGCCCGGCGCAGGTCACCATCGGTCAGCACGCCCAGCAAACCACCCGCGGCATCGACCACGGCCGTCATGCCCAGGCCCTTGCGGCTCATTTCCAGCAGCGCATCCTTCAGGGCCTCGCCTTCGCCGACAACCGGCAACAGCTCGCCCTGATGCATCACGTCACGCACATGGATCAGCAAACGGCGGCCAAGACTACCACCGGGATGCGAGCGGGCAAAATCTTCGCTGCGAAAACCGCGCTCTTCCAGCAACACCACGGCCAGCGCATCGCCGAGTGCCAATGCGGCGGTGGTGCTGGCGGTCGGCGCCAGATTCAGCGGACAGGCTTCCTGCTCTACACCGGCAAAAAGGTGGGTATGGCATTCGCGCGCCATCGTGGATGCCGGATTGCCGGTCATGGCAATCAGCGGCACGCCCAGGCGCGAGAGGCTGGGCAGCAGCGCAACCAGTTCATCGCTCTCGCCGGAATTGGACAAGGCCAGCACGACGTCCTGACTCGTGATCATACCCAGATCGCCGTGTGCGGCT
>Ga0316604_10000714_pt1 | contig 36114 bp, 52 predicted proteins | sample OWC_soil_day20_C_FD_207650 | JGI IMG/M metagenome (GOLD analysis project Ga0316604, IMG submission 207650) | Wetland soil microbial communities from Old Woman Creek delta, Ohio, United States - OWC_soil_day20_CT | ecosystem: Environmental > Terrestrial > Soil > Wetlands | place: USA: Ohio... | reverse complement strand
TTAAATAAACAATCTGCAAGGCAAGATATACCATAGTAAGGATATAAACCCAATCTGCTAATTGAATGTTCAAAAACGTTAATGTCGACACAGTAACAGGGATACTAGACTGTTTAACAGCTTCATTGATTTCGTTCACATCGTCTGCCCCTCCCCATAAAAAATAGGCCTTATGGCCTTAACTACCTAATGATTCTTTCCATGTCCAAGTCACTGTCCCGTCTGTGGCTGTACCACTGGTGACTGTTGGTGCGGTTGTGCCAGAAGTTCCGGCAGTGGTGCAGGTATAGACGTTTTTGCCGTAGTAGACAATATCGTCAACAGCATAAGCTGTTGATGCTACCCATAGTGCAGGGGAATCAGCGTCCATGTAGGTAATGATAAACCACAGGTCAGCTTTGCGGTAATCATTCCCAGGCTTTCCACTAGCCCATGATGGCGCGGCAGACATTAACGAGGTGTAGTTATCGCTAGAAATTAAATAAGTCTTAACCATTGTCGTGCTATCCGATAGTGTGAAATGGCATACGACTTGAACTGTTGAAGTGCCAACGTCCTCCAAGATGCTTAGTATATCTACCGCCGTAGCCGTGACCGTGGTTGTCGTTTCCGTGGTTGTTGTGAAACTTTTAGTTATTGATATGCTCATATTACCATCCCCTCTCAACTTCGAATACATATCCCCAATCGGCGAGGGTTAAAGCGACTCCGGCCCCTGTGGATTTATTGACTCCATACAACCCTGAACTGCCGGTAGTTACTCCTATTGTTAAGCGATTAACTGTTGGTGCAATAGGTAACATATATGTTCCATCATACGCACAGTAAGAGCCAACTTCATCACCTACCGTATGTCCTAAATCAGCAGTAATACATTGCAAGCGAGCCTGAGCAAATCGCGGCATCACCCCCAGGTTATGGCTCTCTGATACCGCCGTTGCCGCGACAGGCGTAGTATACGATGGACTTTTATATTTTCCTTGGTAGGCGTAACAGGTGACACTAGTTACTGAAGACGATCCGGTTACACACTCGCCGACATAAACTCGCGGCGTTACCGTCCATGACGAAGATGAAGAACTATATAAATATCCGATCATGGTTTTTGTATTAAAGTACCATTGACCGTTAGACGGCGAACTAGGCGCATAATCTTGGTAGATCGGCTTAATTGTTGTGAAACCGTATGTTATTGTATTAGTGGTTGAGCCGTGAGTTTTGTATAAATACAAGGTTGAACTTGCTGTCAATGATGACCATGCGCTAGTTACGTCAGATGTTAATAATTGTATATAGTCAACTTGTCCATGTTCATCAAAGCCATTGGCCCACGTTGTCATGCTTCCTGACAATTCACTAATTGCAAGAGAACTACTAACGGCTGACAAGTTTGCAGGTAATCCGGTTGAATCTACCGGGCCAGTAATAACTGTATTTCTTACAGGAATATTGAGATTTGTGAAACTTGTTTTTGCTCTCCCTAAATTAACATAATAATTACCTGTAGCTATCGCGGTAGAAAAGGCATTGATCTCAACTACACTATCCCAGCTCAGTACGTTATTACAGTTCAATATATAAGTAGCTGTGTCCGATATAGTAAAACTATTTCCTCTATAAACGATACCAGCTACTTGGTAGTTATAGTACGAATACCAGCCCGGTGCAGCGATTTCAACACATGATATTGTACCGGTTACGGTATCTCCTGTTATTTTTGCAAAGGTCCCATAATTACCTTCAATCGATAGTCCTAAAATATATCTATAATAAGTAGAAGTAATATAATAAGCCCTAGCATAAATAAAGCCCTTATTACATTTTTCGAAATAGTTGTCTTTTATAGATGCTGCTATAAGATGGTTATTAGTTCCATCACTACCTGGTTCAAGCTCAGCATCAAAAACAACTCCATAACCTTTATTCCCTTGAATTGTACAATGACTTACAGATGTTGATTGCCCCCACAATTCTACGCCATTACCACCGTGACCAGCGATATTACAATTGTCAATATAGATTGCGTTAATTTGGTTTGATGTGTTAGTTTGAATAAATCTAACGCCGCCGCCTAAACAATATTCTATCTGGGAATGGTGAATATATATATTATTTACGTTGCCATTGCCGCAGGCATAAAAACCAAACCCCCCATGGTAGCAGACACTAACATTACAAAAATCCCACATAACGGCATTATTACTAAAAACTATACCGTTTCCGCTTGTAGCATCTGCGCCATAGTTAGTAGTGCCATTTCCCCTAATGGCTATGTCTCTAAACGTACCATACTCTATGCCCGACGAAATAGTTATAGCATCACCTGTTCCTGTGTTTTTTATAGTAGTTGAAAGTTTACCACTGCCAACAACATTAATTCTCTTCGCTAATGTTAACCCTGTATGAAGATACGTTCCTGGTGAAAACAACAATACGTTGCCCGTAGGGACTGAATTAAACGCTAATTGTATCGCGGTGGTGTCATCGGTAGAACCGTCACCCTTAGCACCAAAATCTTCTTTGACATTGTATACTGTTTTCGACAATGGAAAATAGTATATTTGCCATAGTCCGCTGCCTAATGATATAGCTTCAACTTCACTTCCTGCTTCGACGTATAGATCACGGCTGCCGGGTGTGACAATAGTGCTAGAACCGTAAGTTATGCTTAATGCTGACTGAAAATATAACCTTCTTTTTGTGCCAGCTTGTACCGTATCAAATCCGGCAATAGTGGTGGTTCCAGATACTATAATTAGATTACCTGTTGCCGCCCCTATTGCCATAGTGGATGCGCTGGGCAGCGTAGCAGAGTATTCATTAATTGCACCAGCCATAGAACCACCTGACAGCAACAAGGCATTGGTCTTGTAGTCTGCGCTTGTTGCGCTTGCCTCTGCTGCCGTTGCATATGTCGCCGCCTCTGTTGCGCTTGCCGCCGCTGCCGTAGCTTTTGTAGTGGCAATTGCTGCTTGTTCGGTTGCCGTGGTAGCGCTTGCCGCAGCCGCTTCTGCTTCGGTCGTAGCAGTTGTTGCGTAAGAAGCCACTGCGGCAACTGCTGTTTTAGGGTCATATACATTTACCTTGACTATATCACCCATGTATTTACCTCCTAATTTTTATTGGCCCTTCCACGTGCCTTTCTGGTACGCTATTCGTGGTCAGGGTTAGAGCACTGTAGGATGTTCCTACGTCCAGGGTTGAAGTCTCTGTGGCTGAAATTGTTACCTCAATTGTTCCGGCTGTACCGCCAAGAGTCAGGCCGCTACCACTTGTCAGAGTCATTAGCGCTGTATCAGAATCTGATGATTCTTTTATCAAGAAGGTTGCTGTGTAATCGGTCAAATCTAGCAACGAATCATTTAGATAGATGGTGAATGTGAAATCGTATTGCGTACCCCTGATGATGTTTGGCAGGTCTTCTGTGTATGCCGCATCCATATATGCACCTCCTTTCGGGCATAATAAAAAGGACACTACGCAATGTAATGTCCTTTGGTATCTTTATTTGTTAAATATAGCCGCTTGTTCTTTTAATTTGTCCTTTTGTGCAGGAGTTAGTGAAGTTGGATTCTGCAACTTTTCCCTTATCTTCTTGCTAATCATAGGTTTAATGCTAGCTTGTTCGTCTGATGATGCACTCTTGTAATATGAAATGGCTTTGTCAATTGGCAGGCTTTTTACTTCTCTTTGTGCCGTGCTAAGTTTGGATTCTTTCTTTATTTCACCATATTTATCTCGACTGATCTTGCCTGAGTGTAATGCTTCATCGAGGCTTGCAGTATTGCCAGAATCTAAGTCTTTAAGAAGATGTTTTTTCAGTGCGGTAGCAGTATTTTCGTTTTTATCTATACGTTTGAATACATCTTGGGACTTTGGTTGTGCGCCGTTTTCTGCATAGTCATATAGATTCCAAAACCAAGCATTAAACTGGTCAGGGTATCCTGCTAAATATGCAGCTGCTTTTGTTGTTGATTCTGCTACATCTTGTTTTGTAGCGTTAGCGCTTGCTATCTTTTTTGCAATGTTTGCAGCATCCTGTACCCCTGTATAAACCAGCGGAGTTTTATTGCTAAAAGTTTTTATCCCCATAGCATAATCAAGTGCCATCGGTGCAAAGTCTCTAACAACTGGGAATAGTTGCAATGGCGAAGATAAAATTTCGCTTTCCCAGTATTTATTTTTGTCTTCATCTTCTTTAGGCAATTTGCCCGATAGAATATCGCTTATTACTGGGAATATTACGAATGTGCTTGCCATATACCCCATAAATCTAGACGAGCCAGTTAGTGGATTTTTTGCAACCATTCCTTTTTCTTGGATAAAACGATTGTACATACCATTCATAAAACCGTAGAAAGTGTTTAGAACACGGGCAAAACCGTTTTTATTCCGCATAAATGGTGATAAATCAAATTGCCGGCCGGAACCGTTAACGCTTTTAATTAGAGTATCAGCATAATATATAGCTTGTTTTGGGTCAGCAGTCCGGGCAAATTCCTTTTGGTATGCTTGTTTCCACATAGGGACAGCAATTAAATCATCTGTATATGTCATTAGCCCCGACAAAAACTCTCCGATCTTGCCAGTGACACCAAGTTTATTAAAAATCTCTTTTTCTGCCCTAACAATTGCATAATCTGGGCTATTAGCCCTGTCTCGCATAAACGGCGACATTTCATAAACATTATTTCTGATCTTTAATGCTGCCGGATAATAACTCAATGCTTTAGGTATATAGTCACATAGTCCATGCTTTAACAGTCCTAATGTTGCATCGCCATAGCCAAACCCTTTAATTGCTTTAGGGTACAACACGATATTTGCCATGTTTTGGGTTATAACACCAACCCTACCTACAATAGCAGCGGCAGCGGCCCTTCGTCTAACCCCGTTCATTACATTGTCATACCCGGACATACCAACATTTTTATATGATTCGCCATTGGCTACGTTAACAACATAATCGCTTAGTGCCTTTAACCCTTCTGGCCCAAGTTTAGTTCTTACTGACGATTGAAATTCTTCGTCCTTTATCATCCTTCTATAGTCAGCAACCAAATCTCTAAAATACAAATCGTGAACTACTTCGGTTACATGCTTGTTTATAGTCGATAAGTCGAGGTCTACTGAATAATCCTTATTAGTACGTTGTTTAGTATAGCCGTTCTTAGTTGTAGCTTTTACCCCGCCATTAAATTCACTGTATAACGGTCCCTGTTTATCGGCTAATTGAGCGGCTTGTAATGTTCCCCGTGGGTCTTGGCGTAGTGGATAATAACCACCATCCATATCAATAGTTTTACCATCTTTGGTAGTTACAGTATACGGCGAAGACTCAACTTTGGCAGGAGAGAAACCGCTACTTTCAATGTTAAACTTTTCAACGTCAGGCCATAGAGAGTTAATAGTATCTGTTATTTGCTGAACACTTTTCCATTGTTTCTCAGTAAGATGGTTCTGCAATAAGTCTATAACCGTTTGTTCGTCCCATTTTTTAGCATCAGTAAAGTCTACAGGTCTAGTATTAATTAGTTTCGCCCGATTCCCCTTATTCCCGTAATTTAGTGCAATCCCAATTAAATCTTTGTCAGTACATGAAATTCCTATTTCGTCACGGTATATCATCTTATCCATTTTGCTCAATTCTTTTTTATCGTACTGGCTAAATATTGTTTTGATTTTATCGGTAATTTCTTTAACTCGAACGCTCTCCATGTTAGCACGTTCATGGGCTGGCCTAATAAAGAACTTTTCAAAAGAGCCAAAGGTATCCCAACCCTGCATTTTACGAACGATGGTATCAATAGTTTCTAATTCATATGCAAGCCCTTTCATTTGGCGCTTCGCATTTTCTATTGTGCTTTTACGCTTTGGTTTATATGAATCCTTAACATTAGCTTTTAATTCGCTCAACATTTCGTCTTTTATTTCTGAAATTAAGCGGCCCTTTTCAGCAGCCAGCGATTTTTTTTCGCCATTGGCTACTTTCTTAATATTTCTAATAGCATCGGTCAGGTCTTTTAATTGCCACCTAGTCAAATCCTTATAATTGGCTGATACTCCTTCATCCATTAACCAATCAGCTATATTAACATTTCCCAATTCATTATCCATTTTTTCTGACCAGGTTTGCAGACTTTCTGTTTTTGATTTGCGGTCAAAATCTTTACGCGCAAGGCCGAACCTCTCCAATAAAGAGGCGGCTTGATTAAAGTGGTCTACCTTTTTAAATAAATCTTTATTTTGGCCTTTGACATCGCTTAAATATTTTTCCTGCTTAGAGAAGAATTTATATGTGTTCATAGCTTCAATTGCCATAGCATGTTTCACCATTTCAGTATCTTTCCATTTGGCGGCTTCTTCATATAGCCCTTTTCTATAGGCTTTTTCAGATTGCCTTGCCGCATCCTGGGCTTGCTTGGCATATACTTTATAATCAATGGCATCTTTTATCGGTTTGCCAGATAGTACGGCCTTGGCATATTCTTTAGCGTGAGTAATACTAGTTTCAGCGGTTCTGGCTAATTTCTGACTAACTTCTTCGGATTTAAGCCAGTCCTTAGAAGCTTTCCATTCACGCTTTAAATCAACCTTTTCCTCTTTAGCCGCTTGTTTCTCTGATGCCTTACGTTGTTTTTCATAATCGGCATGGTCTTTGTTTAAGGCGCTAATTTCTTTTTTGTGTTGTTTTTGCAACTCTTTTATTTGCGATTTAAGGCCATTGATTTCTTCCTGACCTTTTGCCTTTTCCATTTTAACCATTAAGTCTTTTTCAGCATCAGCCCAACGCTTATTTATAGCGGCTTCACTTTTTGACCTAGATGCTTCGGTATGTTCTCTTTTACCCATACCGCGCAAAGTTTCTGCCTCCATTGCGGCGGCTTTCATTGTACCTGCGTTTGACCTTGCCTTGGTATTAGTTATTTCATCATTGCCTAAATTATCTTTAGCGAATTTTTTAGTAGCCTTTTCTAAGTCTGAGGTAATCTTTTCGGCCTTAGATTTATTTTTAATAATATCTTTGGATAAGTGGTCACCAGAGGTGTAGCCGTGCTGATCTGCAATCTGGTCAACTGCGTTCATTTGGCGATCGTCTAATTCATCGGATAAATATTTTCTAGCAATGTCCTTTGCATCTTTAACATCCTTGCCAAATAATTGCAAATTAAAATCAAGAGAATCGCTCGCACTATAAAGAGGAGATCTATTTATATCTTCTTCAATAGCTTTTCTAGTTTCCTCAATATGACTATTTAGCTTTTCTTGATATTCTGGGCTAGCTTCTGCCTTGGCATTATCTTCTTCTATTTTATCAAGTACCTTTTTAGTGTCGTTCATTGCGGCCATATGCTCTGGTGTTTCATCTAATCCTATCTCACCGCTAAATGGCGAGGATTTTTCTTCCGATTCGTCGGGAATACGTTCGTCTGCTTCTTTAACTCGACTATATTCTTCCGAACCTTCGCCGTATCTATCTAGGGTTCCATATTCGGTTTCTGGCTGGCTTTCATCACCATCTAAGGCAATTGCATTAGCTTCATCATTTTCTGCCGATGTAGACGAATTTTCAAGGCCAAAACTTTCTACATCTTCACCGTTTAATTTTTCGCGGATACTTTTTATATAATTTTGGGTTTCTTCATAAGGAGGAACGCCACCATACTTTTTTACAGCCTCTGGCCCTGCATTATATGCCGCTAAAGCTAAGTCAACATCACCGTCAAACTTTTTTAGTTGTTCGGCTAAATATTTTGCACCGCCCATAACGTTATCTCTTGGGTCTAATCTATTAACCCCTAATGACTCGGCAGTATCTGGCATTAACTGCATATAGCCATAGGCGCCAGCGTTAGAGCCAGCTTCTGGATTAAAGGATGATTCTTGTTCAATAACTGCTCGTAATAATTTTGGAGAAACATTATAGGTTTCCGATGCTTCTGTTATATAACTGTCTAAATTAGAATCGCCAGTACTGGTAAAATCACTAGCTGATTTTGTAGCCGCAACCTGTTCTTTACCATCCCAACTGGCAAATCCATCTACCACACTTTGTTCGGATTCGGAAGTCAGTGGTGGTATTTCTGGTTTTGTTTCTGCACCTTTTTCTGTTTTGCCTCTAAGCTTTCCATACGCTCCTAAAAATGGCACTGCAACGTTCAAGCCTCCCATAGCTAGATTAGCAAGCGTAGCCGCTGGATTTTGCTGTAGCTTTTGTCCTAGTTCAGGGTCTTTAACAGCCTCCATAAAAGGGTCAAGCCATACACTTTTTACGCCACGGCCTAACGCTTCGATAGGGCCAGCCCCTTCATTAGCGGCCTTTTCTGTTCCTTTATAGATTCCCTCACCTGTCTGCAACCCAAAAGCCGCTTCTGCCGCTAATGAACCGCCAGCAGTAAACGGAGCCGCCGCCACGCCTAACGCCATTATTCCGGGATATACTGTTTCATTTCTAAAGTTAGAATTTGCTTTATCCAATAAAGCCCTTGCCTGATCTACTTCTTCTTGGGTGTGCCCTTCTTTGGGTACAAACGAACCAGTTGCAGAATCGTACAATGATACAGCGTCAAAGGCGTTCTGTTCTCTAGCAACTTCTTGGTATCCTTGTACTGCACCAGCGCCATAGTTATACAGGCTATCGCCAACACCTTGAACAACTTTTCCTTCTGCTTGAACTCCAACACGATTAGCGTCATTAAACTGTTGCCCTATACCCTTTCCCCAATCTTTTATGGCAGATAGCGTGGGATGATCTTGTTTGAACTGCCATTCTCCAAAACCATCGACAAAGTCGCCAAAACCATCAACAAAGTCGTCTTCTGGGCTTTTAACGTCAGGAGTAATTGCATCCATAAACGCCTTGCCCGCGTTACTAGCCGCCTCAGAAACCTTGTTATATTCATACTCGTTGCTGGCGTGAATTGCTTCATTTGCTTTTTGAGAATTGGTTGAAAAAAGCTCCATTAAATCTAAAAAGAAACCCATACTATTAACCTCCGAGCTTATATTTCATATAAGCGTAAATATTCGAATCTAATGCATCAGGATATTTAGCTTTTATTGCTCTGAATAACCGATCATATTTTTCTGCATCGGGGTTAGCGGCCTGTTGCGGTTGCTCTGGTTGTCCTTGAGGTTGCCCTCTCATTGCCATATATTTGTTAAGCCTTATTGAGGCCATATTATATTTTGTTTGTTGGGCTGGGGTAAGTTCTTTATCACCGTTATCGCTTATTCCGCTGAGCCTTTCGTAATACTCGTTCATGGTTTCAGTGTCTTTATCTAAACCAGAAATTTCGTATCTGTCTGCCCACTTTTCAATAGGAGTAGCCGTTCCTTTGGCAATTCGTTTATTTCTGGTATCAACGGCATTAATATGGTTTTGTATAGTAACTATTTGGCTGGGTTTGAGGTTTGTTGAATTATCTAAAACTGATTGCATCCCGGCAACACTTCCAGCGCTAAGAACTTGCCTAAAAACATTTTCATAGTTTTTATCGCTGGATTGTTTTTGGAATTTTTGCTGGTCGGTATAAAATTGTCTAAAATTGCTTAAATATGTATTAAAGTCGGGACTGTTGCCTTTTAGCTGAGTTAACTCATCATAAGCGCCTTTTTCATCATCAATCCCATGCTTATTAAACAATGATTGCGTTATACTCGTAGCATCTTGCCTAACCAATACCGGGCGAAGCTTTGCTTCTATTGCTGAATAAGTATCAGCATCCATCTTATCTCGGTAGTATACAACAAGGTCTTTAGCGGCATCGGTATTACCATCGGTAATAAGATTTAAGGCCGTATCCTTTAATGAATTGTTGGTTACTTTTTGTATATTGGCTTTAATTTCAGCATCGGTAAGACCTATTTGCTTGCCGTATATAGTTATGTTAGCCGCCATATCTCTAATATTTTGGTCAGCAGCCGATTGAAATTGTTGTTTAGTGTCTGCATCAGGCATTTGGGCTGACATTAGCATGTTGGTGGAAAAGCCGTTAGACAACGTAGAATTGGTTGAGTCGTAATTCTCTTTCCATGCCACCTGCTGTTGTTGTTGCTGGTACTTAGCCGCCGCCATTGTATAGGTATTGGTAGGTTCTTGTAACGTCACAGATAACATTTGTTGCTGTTTAGTACTAAGTCCTTTCATTGCATTATCTCTAATCTGAGACATCATGCTAGAAGTTTGGCTGTTAACATCCGGGGTTGCTGGGGTGGTATCAGTAGCCGCCGCCCCTAGAGCGTTAGCACCTTTCCTTGTAAACACGCCATTATCCCCGTAAAAGTTCTGCTGTATTTGCTGTTGGGCATTATTATAGGCAGTAGAAACAGCGTATTTGTCCTGCTCATCTTGATATTTTTTTATTGCCGCTATATCTTTATTTAGCCCTTCGAATACAGGCGCGGCCATGTCTTGCATAGGCGCTGTTACAGGTTGCATACTGCCAGCCTGTTTTTGTACGCTTGGTTGCCAAGTAGGTATTACCGCCATACTAATACCCCCACTTCTTAGACCAGTCGTAGTTGCCCCAATAGTTGGTTTTCTTCACGCTACCATTAGGATTCATAAGGTTTGACCAGTCCGTACCTGTACTGGCGGTTGATGAAGCTTTATACGGTGATAGGCTAGAACCATAAGAGGCTGCCGCGCCTAAAACAGCACCAGTCATAGCATTAGAGGAATATGAGTTTAACACGCTGGCTTGATTTTTATAGTTTTGAGATACCTGCTTGTAGTTGTTCTGGTCTACTGCCGCATTATAGTTAAGGTTATCAATATCTTTTTGCGCCCCATAGGCAATATCTTGTATAGCGCCAAGTCCTGTGCCCATGCCAGTATCTGAGCCATTAGCGGCTAGAGAGGCCCTTGCTGTGCCAATTGTCTGCCGCTTTTTCTCTTGTATAGCCGCTTCTTCAGACTGTTTAGCTACTTGCACTTGGTTTGCCTGGTTGTTCGCTAATATCGCATTTTGGTTGGCTATCTGCGCTTGTTGGCTATATGCCTTAGATTGTTGGCTACCTTGTAATAGTGTTGAGCCAATAGTCGCCGCTGTTGCTAAATCGCACATTTTAGTCCCCTTCCGGCAGGTTTAATTTGTTCCCCGGTTCGGCCTTATCCCAATATTTCTTCAATCTATCTTTGCCCCACATTTTAACCGTAGCGGCAGACGGAGTGAACGACCACGAACCGTCACCATTATCTGCCCACTTCCCACCAGCGTAACCATCCTTGCCGCTATATTGGCTTTCGTTTGAAAAAGTAGGGTGATTTGGTTTTTTAAATTCATCAGTAAAATGTCCATTAGCTTGATCTGACTCTTTGCCGCCGTATTTTAAGAAATATCCTTGCATATCGTAGTCGCGAGCCATTTCTGTAGGGTCAAACCCACGTTTAACAGCTATCTTGCTAACCCATTGCTGATATTGCGCTTGTTGTTCTGGCTTTAGTGGTGTGTTGTACTTGTTGGAAAAGTCGAGAGGGTAACTATTATTGTCTAAAACTGTAGTTCCACTCGAAATGTTAGGTATTGGCGTTTGATTTAGTTGTTGCGATTGCTGTAGGTTACACATTTAAGCACCTCCTATATGTACACGACAGAATGTGCCGTATTTAGTAGAAAAGGGCTTATCAATAGTAAACCCCATTGACATGGCCCATTTAATAACGAAGAATTTATTTACTTCTGCGAAATTCTCTAAATAGCCGTATTTATCAAGCATAAATTTAAGATACTTTTTAGACTCTTTAAAGAATGACAGTGGCAATGCCTCAATATCAGCGGCAAACATTATCCATATCGTACCGCCAATACTGTTCCGGCCTACGCCTGCTATTGAGATTATCTTGTTTTTATCTTCCGCTACCCAGCAATGCTCAGAGTTATGGAATGACCACTCTAATCCTTCGGCGGGTTCGCTCCCAGTGCGCCTATACATTTCTTTGTCATCATCACGCATCTTGTAATTACGAACATCATCCATTGTTGCTTCTCTAATTTCCACCGCTAGTCACCTTCGGAGTTATCGCAATACACCAGAACGGCGATGCTCCCGACCCTTTCAGTACAACTCGACCATCATCTTCATAAGAGGCGTTCAAATTAACGTCAACTAAATCCTCAGTAGAGAAACCTGTTTCTTTGTATGGTAGCGATTTAAAGTCGTAATCTTCACCGGCCGCTGCCATACCGCCCTTGGAATCTATAACAGATACCGTAACAGAGTTAATAATTTTTTTACGATCTATGCCGGAATCAATAGACAATGATTTGAACAGCCAGGTAAAATCAAGTCCAACGGTAACGGTTGTAGCCTCTTTGTCTAAGGTGATTGTCCCGGTACTAGAAACCGTTTTATAGCCAATGTCTACGCCATCAGCAATTACCTTTACTGACTTACCGATCAACCAATCAATCTCAGTAATTGAAGTTGATGCGGTTGTTCGAGTTGCGGTTGCTGAACAATCAAGACCGATATAGGTTGTTTCATCGGTTACATCACGCTCTGCAAGCATTTCTATATAGCGAACAGTAGAACCATTAACGGTTCGATTAACAATAAAATATACATCGTCCTGCGTATCGCCAGGGATACAGGCTACAGACTCGAAACTGCCATCCGTTACGTGGTGAGTCCAGGCCCAAACGTCTTGTTCTTTCATGTAGGTGAATGATAACAAGGCCCCATCTGATCTAACACACCATAAGATGCTGTTGGGATTCTGCTGATAAGCCCAGTCTGTTATTGTATAGCCAGTAAATAAGTGGTCAGCCAAAACTGATAATTCAGTTGAACCATAGCCGTTAGCATCAGTATAACTAAGCCCCTGGACTTTATTGGAGCATCGTTTGAGATATACTACAGAGTCGCCGATTATAACAGGTTTGCAATTAGAACTTGCGCCGGTTGCTGTTCTTTGGTGTACGATCTTTTCTTTGTATGAAAAAACGCCTGATGTTGACGATGGGCTTATAGTCCATTCGCTATCAGACGTTAATACTACTAAATCTTGGGTCGGGACTAACCATTCTATGGCGTTTACTTCCCTTGAAGGGAGCCGATCATTGATTGATTCGTCTTCTACCTGATCTATTGAGACAACATTCTCGTAATAATCATCAACAGTGCTGGCCCAATAACTATTAGGGCCGTATGAATTTCCTCCGGCTATCCATCGGTTCTGGAAAAATGTTCCGCACCGAGGCCAGCCGCGATAATCCGACCAGCAACCCTCTGCCCATGATTTATAAGCGGATCCACCTTTGTTAAAGTTGGTCTGTAATGTAGCCGTAACTACAGTGGAAGAAGTGTATGCTGTGATCTTGAAATAGCACCACATCTGAGTCCCGGTTACTTCAAAGGTATATGTGCCATAGTCGGCAGAAGTAGAGGCGTGAGTAACCCTTAGTAGGCATTCATCGTCTTCTGAACCAGTGATCTGCGTAACAGAAGTATCGCCGGACTGATATAAAACTGTATTGAGTTTAAACCACGTACTTCCTTCATCAATAGACTTTTCAATATAGACAGGAACGCTATCTAATTGTGCTGACGAATCAGGTTTAATAGTACAAGTCCAATCCCCTATAGTTCTATATGAATCACTTGTATAGTCGGTTGATAATGGTAACGTACCACTGTAATTAGCCGCATACGCCCTGTATCTAATTCCCCATACCGAACCTACGTGTGACGAATCAAATACGGCAGATGAAGCCGTAACCGTCACTGAAGCATCCTTATATAACCAAGTATCGCTACTTGAATTAGACAACGTCAGGGTAGTTGTTGTGGTGTTCTCGGTCATTAGTGGTGATTTAGTTTCCGTTGCTGTACTTATTGTCCATACAGCGTGGCCTGTTCTGGTTATTAGTCTTCGCTGATAAGAAGGATTGGTAACTATCAAGGTATCTGCCGATTGTTCAAACTTCAAATTCCATATTTCATCTATTGAAAACGGTAAATATAATTCATATATTGAATTTTGTACCCAATATGTTGCCCAATCCGTCCCTGTTCCTGGTTCAGTGGTTGATGATGAAGTATGCGCCACTATGCACCTGTAAACAAGGCTTGACTCTACTACAAAATCACTAATAGCATAAGCCGTAGACGTTGCCCATGCGCTGGTATCGCTTGTAGTCTTCTCTACAAGGCCACCGTCCTTAATAACCCTCATATAATAATCGCCAAATTCAAGTATGTAAGCCTGAGTAATAGAAAAGGAAAAAGGTACTAACCTCGCTTTATTTGCCGCCGTTTTGGTGGAATATATGTACTGTGTGCCTGTTCGCGCCTGGAACCCACCTTGCGGTAGCACAATTAAATTTTCCATGGTGTCTGCTGCTACTTGATATTTAGCGAAGTCTACCCTACGCCGCATAGAAGGAGCAAATTCGCCGCCAGCAAAACTAGGTTGCATTTTAGAACTTGCCATGTAACCAGCCTCCCCGCGATGCCAGATACGAAGGTCTATTGATTATGGTTTGGGGTTTCTCATACATGCTGGCCTTTTGTGCTTTGCTTAATGAAATTTCATACATCTGATTGGCGAATTGTATTGTCTGTGGAGTTTTGCTAAGCCCTGTGCCGATCATTGTCGCTACCTTCCAGGCCAGAGCGTCCAGAAACTCACCGGGTAATGCTTCTTCATATACATTGAGGATATATTCTGCATAAGCACTCTTAACATTGGTAAGAATACGCTTATAAGGTAGCGAATCAGTTACAATTGACGATACTTCAAAAGGTTGCTGGTCTACACCTATCCCGGATGAATCACTTATAGATAAAATCCTGATACAATCGTCAGGGTATTCATATACATATTCAAATTTATTGCTGGTTTCAGTAGTCACAGTCAATGCGGCTGTGATTTTACTAAATTCCCATGCAAATGCCTTTAAAACTATTTCTTTGGCTGTATCATAAACACGGTTGCACAATTGCGCCTCTGTGGAGTTTTCTGAGAAGGATTGTACTGGGCGAGTTACGCCTATATACATAAGAGCTAGATTGCAAACATCAAGTCTGTTCATATTGCCTCCTAAAATGAGGATAGGGAGGTTTTACCCTCCCCATTACTAAGCCAATGTTACGTTGTTAGTCCCCAATATAATCCAGTACGTTCCATAAGACACGAGCCGGATGCTTGCCCCAATATAAGCAGGGAAAGTCAGAGTGGTTTTAGCGGCTGATGTGCCGTTATAGAATGTGCCTGTTACCGTATGAGCGAAAGCGGTAGTATTGGTAATAGTGATCTCCGTGCCGTTATAAGTGGTAGTAGGTGCTGATAGAGTCATTGCTATTGCCGCCGTACCAGCTATTACAGCCACATTGCTACCGCTCGTATAAGTAATAGCACCTGCTGCCGTATAAGCCGTACACGTTAATTTAGCTGACGATGTGCCACCAGTTATAGTTGCCCCTGTAATAGCAGGCGATGTCAATGTTTTATTGGTCAGTGTTTGAGTACCGGTTAGAGTGACATATCCGCTGATTGCGTTTTGCAAGTATATTGCCATTTGCCTAATACCTGCATTTGATTTTAACCCCACTTAATCACCCCCTTTATAGGTTGTGTGAGGTGCAACTATCAATATAAGCGGTGAATTTACCGTTAGTTAACGCGCCTGTAGCAATAACCTGCTGCACTTCTAGATACTGTAGAACTTTCCATGGAAGAGTAAATTCATAAACTGTTCCAGCTGTTAGTGAAGCCGCCGCAATTGCTCCGCTGGTCCATAGCGTTGTGGTAGAACTCATAGAAGATGAATCAGAAGTTAATATATTGAAGGTTACAGTCCCGGATGCAGACGTTGCAAAAGCCGTAGTAACATTGATAATAACCTTTTGGTTATATCCAACATGGTCTGCGCCTAAGTCTATAATATCGGTCGTATATGTTCCAATAGCTGTATTGGCAACAGCTTCGCCAAAAATATTGTCGCCATCTAAAATAGCCAATTAGCTCACCTCCGTTTCTGAACTTGAAATTTGATACGATTTATAAACAGGGATACCGCCAAGACGTACAGTCTGGAATCCGCCCTGCAATGTCTCTAGGTTTAAATTAACATTAGGGGTATGGATACATTGGTTTTTAAGATGACCAATAACCGCCTCGGTTCCATACCAGCAATAATTGAGGCTTGGATCGATTTTAACGCGCTCCAATGCTCTCATGGTGATACCTACTAAATCAGGCGAAGTATCGTCAGCCGTACCGAATGTTTCTAAATCAGAAATAGATATATTTGCTACCCTCAACAGTCCAGCGTGATGGTCGTCAACACTCATACCAACCTTCCAATTATTGTAAACGCAGTACGCATAGTACACATACCCGTCAGCATCGGTAACACGTTCTTGGGGTTTAACAATACGGGAAATGCCCTGGTTTGACCCAAGAGGATAAAACAACACAACTCCGCCGTTTCCCCAGCCTACCAAATACAAACTAGTAAGATTGGAAGAACCTCCGGCATCCCACACCTGATAACCAGGCTTGCCATACGTGCTACTGATAGAACTTAATCTACTAGCCAGACCTTTAATATCTCTAACGTCAGTGGTAGGGTCTCCATTAAAAAATGAATCTTCGAAATCCGTATTCATCGCGACAATCTGTCGGTGTTCCTGCCGTTGCAAGTATGCCTGTGGGTTAGGTCTGGTCTCTAATTTCGATATATCCACTTCAATATTAGCGGCGTATTGCATGGACAAATCGATTGTTGTAATTTCGTTTGTTTTGCTTTTAGCAACCCCACGTTCATAGTCGCGTTTCGTTGCAGTAGCAGTGGTCGCTTGATAGAAAGCTTCGTTTCCGTTAGGTAAACTGCCCTCAACCCAGCGACCTTGCTGAACAACATAAGAATTTTTTTCCAAAATTTCATAGACTGTAGCATCGCCGCCATTTTGTTTGATCGACGATCTAAGCTCAGCGGTTGTGATTACATCTGATCCTAAAGTAGACATTTAATGTCCTCCTATCTAAATTTTAGTCCTTGCGGCGCACCCGGATAGCGCTCTGCTTCTTGTGGTGCAGGCTGCCCTAGGTGCATTTCTGGGTCAGCAAAGTCCTTGCCCATCTTTAAAAGGGCATTAAAAAACGGCTTGACAGAATCAGGCGCGAATCCTGATAACGCTGTCATAGCCGCATGTAAACCTTCTTTTGCCTCTTTACCGCCGTAATGCTCAATCAGTGCATTGGCGTTACCTATATCCTTTTCAGAGCCTTTCATTGTCTCTAAAAAACCTGAGTATCCATTTTCACACTGCTGTTTAATATCAGCTATCACCTTCTCCGCAGTGACTTGTGCTACCTTAGAGCCAATGCCTACTAACGTATCAGCCTGTTTTGGATTAAGGCCTAACTCTTTAGCAGCTGGTATAAACTCTTTCATCAAATCATCATTAATGGTAAATCCTTCTGGCAAGGTAGGATTATAATCAGCAAGCAAGTCCTCGCCGCTACTAGTTTCTGTCGGTTTGCTATCGTCGCCAGACTGTGCTCCTTCTTCCGCTTTAGTAGTAGCTTCTTGCCCTGTTGTTTCTGTGACTTCGGTTGGTTCTGTTATCACTTCTGGTTCTGTCGTTTCCTCTGCAAATAGTTGCAGGTCAAAGGCTAGGGTGTTATCCTGCGCCATTGTTATCACTCCTCAATTTTGATATAAAAAAATAGAAGGTATTAACCTTCAAAAGTAATCTTATTATCTTTTAGCACTTGATATAGAACCCTAAAGATAGTAGTTAATGTTTGATGTTCAAGGGTAATATCATTTAAATCGCAAATTTGTTCTCCAAGTTCGTGTAGAAAGGTGCTTTCTTGATTTTGCTTTGGAAGTGCTGGATCAATCGTTATCCATAACCCATTATTGCAAGATTGCCCTTTCACGCCATCATTAAGCAGTACTTTTGCAAAATTAACCGTATATGTGTGTCCTTCAATTTTAACTTTGTCAGGTATCATTTCTTTTTACCACCTTTACCTTAAGCTAACAGCACAGACGAAAAATTCCCGGCTATGCTAATCGTGATTGTCGTAGTGGGTTCAAAGTCAATTTCGAACGATTCTCCTGATTGAACAGGGAATGCAAATCCATTGACCGTTATTGTTCCTGCCGACGAACCGTAGTTATATAGCCGTATTTGCGTAAAACTGTCTGTTGTCGTGACCACATAGCCTGAGATAGTAGCATTACCATCCGCATTAGACAACGTTCCACCGCTACCTAATATCACCGCAAGCGGGGTAACAACGTATTTATTACGGCTTAATGTCATTGTTTCTAGCCTCCCTCATCATTTTTTCGCATAGGTCAGGGTTAATCGAATAAATATCCTCATAAATAAAAATAGCCGCATTCTGCAATGCCGCTGTCTTGTATACGTTAGCTGAGTTTTCGCTGTTTGGCTGATGAAATTTTAATAACCATAGGATATATTTAACAAAATCCCGGCCCTCTTGTGATTCCATTACGGTATTAATAATATGTTCATGCTTTAGCTTATTGAGTTTAATTTTTTTGTCGACTTCTCTCTGCCCTGCGTACATTGTTTTTAAATCGTTCATGATTGCACCCCTAACATGCGAGTAAGAGCATTATCAGTGTCCATCGGTATACTTCCGGCCTTTTGCGCTACATCTGCCGCCGTGCTGGCTCCCTGCATCATCTGCTGCATTTGTTCCTGCTGTTGTTGTGCTTCTGCCATTTTCTGTAACTGTTCATCTGATCTAATCATTTTGCCAGGAGCGCCATACAATTTAGCACCCTCTGCAATCGTTTCTGCTAGGTCAAGTTTCTGCAAGCATTGGCCTGTTGGGTCTAATTGGCCGCACATCCCAGCTAATTGTAGCGTTGAGGTTATCTTACTAGCATCGGTGTATTTCTGTGCCTGAGCCAAGATGCTTACATATTCAGTCTTAATGTCCTGCCCTTGTAGTTTGCGCCAATCATCTTCGGCAACGTAATCGCCAATGTTAGGATATACGCCAGCTTCAGTCGCATAACTAAATAGAATATCTTGTGCTACATTGAGGTATTCAGTGTGAAAATTCTCCAAGGCCGCGCCAAGCGCAACCATTTTCTCGCCGCTGATCTGGTTGACCTCGGTAGCGGTCATTTCCTTTTCAATGTTAGACATAATCGGCATGAACAGGTCATTATAGAACTGAGATTCTATTTGCTGTTTTTTATCAGCTATTGCTTGCCAAAGTACCTCAAATTGCGGATTAGTCTCGAACAACCTCTTGATAGTAGCGTCAGGCGTTCCGCTTGCTATGGCGTTGTATGCTCCTGGTATTGCACTAATCAACCCTTGGAAGTCGCCAGCCATTGGCGGCCCTTGCATTGGCGGCCGTACTTCTAATTCAAGAGCGCACATGAAGTCATATATCATTTTCTGTAGCTGCTTACAATTGCCAAGAGCGTTCCTGCCTGGGTACATCTTAGCGTATGTTTCATTATTGTTGGCGTACCAGCGCGGAGCGGCAAACGGTTTCTGTTTATACCCCTTGATGTCTATTATCTGCTTGTCGCCGAACTTGTCGTTCATGTAGTACATGCTAACCCAAGGTTTCTTAAACGGCGCTAGTTTCTGCGTGTCAGGCGCAATGACGTGTATAACCTTGTAGTCGCTACCGTCTGGATTAGTGTCAGTAATGCTCTCTCTGACAGAGACTGGCAGGTTTTCCTCGCCAAATAACTCCTGTAGTTTACCTGCTGAGTAGGTGATCTCTCTAAACAGCGTATCAACCAAGCCCTTGCCGTTGATGCCTAGCCAATATTCGCCAACATTTAGGACAGTGCAGTGAATAATATTATCGTAGTCAGGTTCGAATATCTTTACTGCAACGCCTACGGCTGATAACTGAGCATACATACTGAATGCGCCACGATAGAAGTTAGATTGATGATAGATACTACGATCTTTAGCGGTTACATCATCAAGCCACGCCCTAATCCCAGGTATCTCATTGTCTTCATCGTTAGCCATAGTGCGTTGCGCCCATGGCCTTGACGGTGAAGATATGCTTGCAAATAACCCTGCCGCGCATTTCTGCCAATAGTCAGTAGGCGCTGTGTCATATATTAGCTGATCTTCTCTCTCGCCACGATCGTTATTTTCGGTATTCAAATATCCTTTTAAATCAGGTGCAATGTTGTCGAGTATATCTGCCCAGGTTGACTCATAGCTTGTACGAATCTTTTTCAGTCTGGCTAATTTGGCATTATAATATTTAATTGCTTTCTGTTTCTTATCGTCCATAACTAACTTCCAAGCTGTGTCTTTAGAGTATTCGCCGCTGATGTTACGCCCTGACCGCTAGTGGCTATGGTTGACTGAAACCCTTGTCTCTTTTTCTGCTTCTCTAATTGTTCTGCTGCCGTATCAGCCGCACTTGTGGTGTCAGCCTTTGATACCGTCGTCGTGCTTGTATTTATACTCGGTGTCTTAAATAGTCCACACATTCTTATACCTCCTTTTTTGGGTTCGCCGCCTTTTTAGTAGCACTTGGAAACACAAATAAGCGGTTAGAATAGCGCCATACGCACACCCAACCGCGAATCCTCCGGCTATATTAATTAAGTCGTTCATATGGTCACCTTACCTTATTTTGAATGGGTCGTATCTGGATACTGCTTGCCGTGGTCTATTAACCCTTACCGGCACAGAGAAAGAGAGAGCCAGCGCATCAGCCTTGTTCGGCGATGGTAGCCCTCTCTTTTTCATATCTTTTTTAGCTTCAATCTGCAACTTTCCGTCCAGCCGCGCCACTATTTCTGGCCCGATCAGGTCATCATAAAGCTGTTGGTCCTTTGGTATTGCGCCCCCTTGTTTTAGCCAATCACGCATTTGTTTCCACATATACGCCCTCATGTTGAGACAACCAGCATCCGGGGATTCGCCAGAGAACCATATCAAGTGCCATCGTCGGCCCATCGTCTGCCCTGCTGATGCAATCCCAGTACCGAATCCAGCATCAAGAATAACCGCATCGGCCTTGTATTCATCCTCTAAGTTAGCGAGAATATTAGCAACCTGCACATCATTGTCATTTTTTGGGATGACACGTAATATCGAGAACGCCAGTCCCTGCCGCTTGGCTATGACTAATTCGTCATCACCTTCCCACGCCGGGTCACAGGTAATGATCTTAGGTGAAAAATTATACTGTTCATCGCGTAATATCTTGCCAAACGCCTTGTCAACGTCCTCAATACTGATGAACTGGCGTGCCGACATGTTTGGAAACATCCCGCGAATACGAACCTTTACAAAGTCGCTGTCTATGCCGTAATCTTCTATCCACTGGTCAATCTCTTTTTTGTTGGTCATTTTGGCCGACCGACTGTCGATCTGCTTAGTAACCCACCGTTTTCTAAACTTGCCAAAACACTCTCTAAATCGGCCAGTATTTCTGGTCGGATTGCCGAACGCAAACCACATGATCTGTGTGTGTTCATCAGTCAGCGCGCCCTCGGTTACTTCCCATATCATATCCGCGATAGCGCTGGCTTCGTCGAATATAATTAAAATGCGCTTGCCTTTATTGTGCAGACCAGCAAACGCCTCCGGTTTCTCTTTCGACCACGGAATCATATCAACTTTCCAGGTGTTGTCGTGCTTAGAATCAGCGCTGGATAGCTTTGTCGCAGTAATTGATAGCATGTCTTTGACAAGGCAGAGCCGATACCATTTAGACAGTTCGGCCCATGTCTTAGTACGAAGCTGATTGTCTGTATTGGCAGTAACAACGCCCTTGCAGTCCTCAAAGGTTGTCATAGCCCACAATATCAGCCACGAAACCAAAGCAGATTTGCCAATTCCATGGCCGCTGGCCACTGCGATTCTGATAACATCGTCGATATCGTCACCAGCTTTTAGCCTATCTGCCACGGTATTAAGGATGTCTATCTGCCATTCGTCCGGACCATCAAATTCAGCCAACTCGCCTTGTCCCCATGCAAAAGCATACTTAACCCATGCCAGCGGATTATTGGATAAGTCCAATTCAGCCACATCATTAAAATATTCTTCCAAGTTAACCATAACTTCACCAACGTCCGATAATAAGTGATTATGACAACTCACAAACCCTTGGTCTACAACGCTACTTGTAAAAGTAGTTTACATATTACTGTTTTTATGCAAAAAGTCTGTGTGCCGTGGACTTTTTATACATTTTTGGCCCTCTCTCGTGCCGCTTGCAAAGCGGTTGCAAAGTCACTAATATCATTTTCATTTGCACCACTCTTGTCTAATTTAACTGAAATGGTCGCGCGTTGCTCTCTAATAATCTGTAGTCGATCACTAATTTTCAAAGTTTCATCTTTACGCCAGCCATCCAACTGCATTATTTGCTCATCTAATATTTGCAGGTCACGTGGCACTGTAGCCTTGATTGTTTCCTGTACAACGGCCTTAGTTGTCTCTGCTCGTTCCTGTCGAACCGACTTTAGCCAACTATTTACACTTGCGTGAGATATTTTTACACCCTTTACAGTGTCAAGTATAGTAGAGATTTCACGGCTACCTTTGCCCTCACCAGCCAATTGTAGTATATACTCGCCTAGCCCTAAACTGTCTATTTTGTTGATACTAGCCATGTCATCACCTCATTTCATGCTGTAAAGCCTTGTAAATACCGTAAAACTAAAATTGGCTAACAGATTTAAGCGTACTCTGCAATGCTGACTTGCGCTCCTTTAGAATTTTTAGCTTGAAGTCGCATTCGGTTGACTTCATCTTCGCCTTAATCAACTCCGGCCCTATCTGCTCAATCTCACGCTCTATCAATAGTAATCGTTGCTGCAATAGAGCAGGGTCGCGCTCTGCTATTTGTTCATCAGTTAGCATAATCTCACCGCCTAAACCAATTACCAACAGCAAACACTATTAATATTAAAAAGGTTCTGTCAGGATACGCAAACATCCAATCTGCTATTGTCATATACTCTCCTCCTGCACTCCTCTGGCGTAACCCCTTCACGCCGCGCCACAATAGCAAAAAGCACAGCCTTAGGTATTAGCCCTCGGTGTGCTTTGTCGTGGCAACAATCGCTACAGCTTAGTTGTATTAAATTCTCTTTTATATCAGGGCCGCCGCTGCCTACCGTCTTAATATGATGTGGTTGCCCATATGCCTGTCTGCCGCAATACTCACAATAGCCGCCGGTCATATTGTTGATTAACTTTTTATCAACAATCCGTTTTGGTTTGGTCAACATCGTCCCTCCCCTGAGTCTGCTAACAGAGCAGGCTCCTAAGTGCGACTTACCTCAGCACCCCATTCCTGCGCCCTTGCCTCACAGGCTCATGGTTGAGTGCCGTACTACCTCTCGGCTCATACTCGGTACACTGTCCCTTGACTAACTTCACCCTTTTAGCTGTGCAATTGTCTATGCCGTGATGCTCACAGTCGCGGCGGTCACATTCTACTGTCGGCATATTATCACCTCAAATAAAAAAGGTCCTGCACTAATGCAGAACCTCTAATGTTTATACTATTTGCCAATCCTCAGATAATATATCAGCTTGACTTGCCAACCATCCAAGCTGAACGCCGCTAGTTCCTACAAACGCAATCGCTTTGTTTCCCATCTGCTCATGATCTACGTTCGCGATGTTCCCTGCTGGGTTAATATAGCTAACGTTTGTCGCAAGCTCAATATACTGTTTCTTGCCATTCCATCCTTTGCGGCAAGCTTTCTTGCCTTGTTTTACCGCTTCAATAGCCAAGCCAAACGTCATACCATCAATTTTGCGATACGCTTCCTCAAATACATCTTTGGGTGACCAGCTTTCGTAACCGTCTGGGTATACTACTTTATAGCCATCTTCGCCAGGTTTATGGTTCCCAGCGTGTTTAGTTGACTTGGCGGGTTCAGCTTGAATAATCTTAACGCCAATATACTTTTTCACATTAACACGTCCTTATATTTAATAGCTTCCGCTGAATACACAACGGGGCCGAAGCCCCAAAAGCGAGGAAGGTAGTAATGAACAATCGTTCTACATCCCTATAATATCAGGTATTTTGCTTAATTTACTCTCATGAAACTATCATCTCTCCCGGCAAAACATCATGGAAGAATCGTAATGCCCTGTCCAATATCCGGTAATATGTTGGCTGAGCGCAGAATAGCAATAGCGAATATATTTTTAAGTCAGGCTGTACGTGCCTGTAATATTTATACTCCACAATTTCCCGACCTAAACTGCCCCAATTCTCTGTTTGCATAACATCCAGAGTGTCGTAGTACAGCTTTACCTTTCGCTTGTGCTGCTCTAGCTTGTCCTCTAAGAATGATTTCCTTGCCGGATATGCGTCCAAAAACTCTACCCATGTTTCTTGTCTGCTTCCCTCGCTACCGCCCATAACTCCCAGCGCATCAGGGTTACTCATCCACGTTGGTGGCGTTTGTAGCCGATCAGTAAGCGCTTCTAGCGAATCCTCTAAGTTCTTTATTGCCAACTCAGTCCGGGGTATCGAGTATAACCACTGTGCAACTTTCTTTTTAGCTTGTCTATCCATAAGGTAAGCCCCTCCCCATAAAATCAATCAATCAATAAACTCCGCGAATGCTGTACTGGCAAATGCTACCGTACCGCCTATTAACATAAGTGCCCAACCCTCTATAGGTAATCCCAAAATAAATTTAAGTAACGTTATCCCTATGAAAAAGCTAACCGTCATTATGCACCACATCTTAACCACGCTAACCCCTCCCCACAAAATCAATCAGTCTCCTAGCAATGCTTGTCTCTCTAAATACCGCTCTCTATCTGACGGGTAGTTATATTCCTGGTTGTCTTGGTTGGTGCGGTCTATAAGTTCCGCACGTTTACCATCATTAAAGTTGCTAACCTCGGATAAGTAACCGGTAATTCGGCGGATCCTCCTAATCGGTGACCGCTCATGCGCCTCAATCACAGCCTCATCCCCATCAAGTTTAATCATCATCCAATCAATTTGCTTATGCTGTCCCTTCCACTCGGCAATCTCATCGAGCGCGTACTGTGTAGCCTCTTTATCGCTAATATCATCCGTATATGTCACCCTTACGCCATCTACTATAATTTGCATGTTATCCCCTCCCAACGCCAAACAGGGCGGTATTATCCGCCCTTAAAAAAATGAATTTTCTGCTATACAGCCATCATTATATTGTTGCTCTGAAACAACAAACATAGGAAATTCAATTCTTTTAATTTTATTATCCGTTATCTTTATCCCTATCGTCCTTTTATGTCGTTTGCTATTAGCTGGCTTAAAACAACAATTCATAATTCTCACGTTGTCCGTTCTCCGTAAATCTATCGAACGGCTTACTTTTAATTTAATTCCTTTAAGAGTAAAAGGTATTTGTCGCCTGATATAATGTTGAACGACCTTTTGTACTTGCTTACATCTACTGGTCTTTATCATTGCTGGCCTCCCCTTAATACTTCTGCATCGCATACATGCTACTCCGTATGTAATATTCATCATTAAATGCCTTATTGTATTCACTATCTAATGAAATATAGGCCACTGTAGCACTATACCCTTCGCCTGATGTGAAATCGTAATACATTAAATGTGGTGGTTCAAAAATCATGTTATAGTCTTTATCTAATTTATTTGGGTAATTTTTTATAAATTTTTCAAATTCTTCTTTTATAACCTTGGTAAACTTTCCGACTGTACCTCCTATTGGCGTAGTAAAATCCATTGCCAATATTTCATCCTTAGTCACTACTTGCCGCCTCCTCTGCCCTTTCATACGTCGCATGGAATATATCGTTTTTTACTGGGTATCTTTCGCCTTTTATCCCGGTCACTATATAGTCTGTAGAGGTAATGTAATGCCGCCCCTCGAGTGTATTTATGTATGGCCGATAATAATGGTGCTCCCTAGCGCATATTGCACAGGCATGGTCTTTACCACACGGCATCCTGGTACTTGGTGTTTCATACCATCCACAATATTCTGTATAGCCATCTTCCATACCCGGCTTGTATACTTCCGCTTCAACCACTACAGGCTTTTTACGCCACTTACCCATTACCTCACGCCCCCTTATCCTTTCATCACACCAAGAGGTATTAATTTTACAATAGGCTCTACCAAATCTGCTTCGTTACTTATTACTTCTTCAATATTTTTGTATGCTAACGGGCATTCTGACAGGTCAAGACCGCCTTTACGATTTTTACCCCACCGACCAAAAACAACCCCATCCATCGACCTATTTGCCTGTTCTTCGGTTATCGTTTTATCGGCTTCATTTCGGCTCATTCTTCGTCCAGCACCATGTGATGCGGACATAAACGCTTCTCTATTTCCTAAGCCCCTAACAATATACGATGACGTTCCCATGCTTCCTGGAATAATACCAATATCCCCTTCACGCATCCTAATTGCACCTTTACGATGAACCCATACATTTTTGCCATAGTGATTTTCAATCGAGGCGTAATTGTGGTGAATATTGATATGTTCCTCTTCGGCATGCCCTGTTACATCGTAAAATATTTCGGCTAAACGGCCCATCATTTTACCACGGTTCGCAAAAGCAAATAAAAGGCAAAACTCCATAGCCTCACAGTATTCCTGCGCCGATAGAGATGGAAAAGGTAAAAATGCTAAATCCCAATCAGCCGGTACACTTGAGTAGTATTCTTTGTTATTATTAGTGGCTAACTTATTATAGAGATCACATACCTTTTTACCGAGGTTACGACTGCCCGAGTGAATCATTAACCATATATAGCCGTCGTCGCCTTGCTGTATCTCTAAAAAATGATTACCGCCGCCAAGCGTTCCAATTTGATATTTAGCCGATTCTATCTCTTGTTTGATAATTGGAATATGTAACGGTGCATGATCAAATACTTGGCTCTCCTGTTTTTCCTTATGATGTTGAAACCCAACGGGGATTACTTCTCTTGCCTTACCGATTATTTTTTTTATCTGCTCTTCCGTAATTTCTTTTGCGCTTGTACGAACAGCTATCATTCCACAGCCTATATCTACGCCTACGGCATTTGGAATAATAACATTTTCAGCTGCTAATACGCCGCCTATCGGCATACCATAACCCATATGACAGTCCGGCATAAGTGCTACATGATGATATGCAAACGGTAAATTTGCAAGATTATAGATTTGCTGTTTTGCAGTTTCTTCGAGTTCAGTCGCCCAATTATAAATAGGCAATCTTGTATTATCCGGTTTAAATTTGTTCATGTTTACTCATCTCCCCTTTATCGCTACTGCCACTGCTACACTCGCACCGATCAGCGCAAGCCAACCGGGCGGAGTGCATAGCAGGTGGTATATTATGTTAGTCAGTTTTTGTATTGCCGGTCGCCTCCTTTTCTACCGCGAATAATTCCGGCATATCTTCAGCCTTTTTAACCCACTCGGCAAATTCTTCGTCTGGCATTTCCCTTATTCTTTTAAAGAGGTTTTCCCAATATGTTTTACTTGACATTGCCGGTCGCCTCCTGTTCCAACGCTCGAATTAGCGTTTGAGAAGTTCTACGCTGTCGATCAGCATCGTCAGACCTCCTTGTTGCAGAAATACCCATTGCACCCACCTGATTCTCTTGGGCGTGGTCACTTTTGGGGCTTAAATCGTCAATTGCCAGTTTTAATTCGCAATCAGGGTAATGTTTCATTGAAAATCCATCAGCATTCGCTTTGCAGTACATACATTTTTTCCCGACAAGAATGTTAACTTTTTCGAAGTCTTGCAATAATTTTAAAACATTAGGCATTGCCGGTCGCCTCCTTGTAATATCCTCTTACCGCATTCTTATCAATTACTCGCTGCCGTACTTGGTCAACATCAACATTTATGATCGCCAACATAGTTTCACAAGCTGTTTGCAGGTCAACTATTTCCTCTGCTAAGTGATTAACATTTCTGGTTGACTTAGCTTCAAGATAGACAACGAGTGCTGTTGCAACTTCATCAAGCTCACTGTCCATTGATCGGAATTGATCTTCAAGCGAACAATTTGTAAATTTAGTACAAGGTTTAATATCAGGCATTGCTATCACCGTCCTCTGCCTTGGCTAGGGCTTTACGGGCTGCAAAATAAGTATTTCTATCAGCGTAAAACTCCAGTACATCCACCAGTTCAGCCACCCTAGCCTCTGCCGCTTTTGCTCTGGCTTTTTCGGCCTGTAATCCATCCATAAGTTTTGGAACAGGGCAACCTAAATTACATTGTTCACATGTTACCTCGCTCATTCCTTACTCACCAGCCTTTCTGCTATTACCCAGTGATTATGGTTATTATTTTCGCATTCAACTGCATCTTTGCCGTCTAACGCACATTCTCGCTCTCCCCAAAGCCACCGCACATATTCGCAGTTCTCGCAGCACCTTAACGCCTTATTCTTACGCTCCAACTGTCCAATTTTTTCGAGTAGTTCGGCTCCGGCTGTATCTGATAATGCCTGTGCCTGCTGTAGTTGTTGGCGTAGGTCGGCTTCCTTGCAATCTCTACATATCGCCCCTTCTGGTATCCATCCATGTTTACACTCAACCATCACTGCACCCCTTCCCATCGACCACACTTGTCACTAGGTTTAACCAGTACCGCCTGCCTCACCTTATGCCGTACCGTAGAATTCTGCATATAGCAGACCGCCTTACCCGGGTACGCTTGCCTATCCAAGTGTGTGCATGTGGCGCATACCTGTTTGACCGCCTTATACATGTTCACCCCTCCACAAACTTTTCAACTATTTCAAGCAACCTTTTCATTTCTGGATTTCGCCAAGCATGATGCGCATAACTTACTGGGTTCTTTTTGTAGTGGTAATAATTTGCCTTAACATGATCGTCAAGTGCCTTTCTGGTTAAAAAAACTCCATCATGTTTTTCAATATTTCTGTATCCGGTATAAGTAAGGTCATCTACTCCGCATCGTTCTGCAAGCCCAAATAGTTCCCATATTTCCATATCTTCTAATTCTTCTGCATCAAAGCTATCTGCATAGTTCTCTATAAGAAATTTTTTAAAATCATCCGTTTCAATAAAAATATTACCTTCGCAGTCGCATACGCACATTCCGTCAGCGTATTCTTCATCTATCCCTGTCGTAATATCTTCTTGCATGATTGTGAAGTAAATTGGTGTTGCCGTAGCTGCATTATCCTGTGTTTTTAACTCTCGCCCCAGTTCCCGTAAAAACTCAATATCTTCCGGTGTTAAAATGTTGTCCATCGCTCTACCCCTCCAATAGCTCAATTTCTATCTCAACCCTTGGATTATGCTTATCAATCCCCACTACCTCGCTACCGTCAAACCGCCTAAAGTACTTGTCATTTTCAACTACCCCAGCCTTTTCGAGTATGTCAGCCGTAGCCTGTAATAGCCCGATCAAATCCGGCTCACCGCTCCGGTTAGGCATCCAGTACCTGGCGCACAGGTTCATCCTGCCCACCAGAGGAGGTTTTCGCCATTGGCCTTTTAGTAGCCATAGGCAACTGCTTTCATAATCGCGGTACGCCTTGGATTGTATCGTGGCCCCTGATTTAGTGCGCTCAGTGTGATTTTTTTTCGTGATAGGGCGCATTCCGGCGAGAGTTATTTTTGCTAGGCTCACGCCGCTGCCAGCCTTCTTAATAGCGTTAGCACTTCCCATGAACACGCCTCCGCATCTTTGTTAATCTCACTACCTGCAAACCGTATAACATTGAATCCGTTTATCATCAGGAATCTTTCGCGCTGCTTATCTTTTACAACCGTTTCCGGACTATCGTAATGATACGCATAACCGTCACACTCAACCGCAATCCTTACTTTGTCTGAAATTATCGCTATATCTACTCGGTAATCTCCGACCGGATATTGAGGAATAATCCTGCATTTTTGATTTTTAAGTGTTTCGGCTAGAGCCGCCAGCATTTTATCTTCAATAGGGCTTTCCGTTTGTGTCCCGGTTTCAAACAAGTACGCTATCCGTTTAGTTATCCGGTCAAGCAAAAGCTGGCCTCGATTTTGAAAAATTTCTTCTCTGCCAAGAACTATTTTGACTATCCTCGGCCTGTGGTTCATTAGCCTCAGAATCTTCTTTTGGTTTTTGTTGTTCCGCAGCCAATCTTGCATATCGCATAGCCTCCTTGTCATTCATAACGAACGTCAGTTTTTCACCAACAAATCGCATCGGAATTTTACCCTTTGGGCTACTCCGGCCTTTTTTTATCAGCATCGCATAGTTCCAATACGTTTCTTGGCTCCGCGCATACGTTTCAAGTTCATCCTCGGTTAGCGGCCTAACCTGTAGGTGTAAATCAGCTTCATGTTCCATGTAACCAGCCATTGCAAGGTTTCCCTCGCTGTTGTTTTGAGCGATCATAAAAATTACAAGGCCCAACTTCTGCCCAAGCGTTTTTAGTTTTTTAGCCGCCGATAAGAGTTGTTTCCAATCGTCTTTATTGCTGTTCATAGTGTCCACCCGGCCTATGTAATCCACTGTTACCGCCCTAATTTTCTTCTGCCTGCTGAACCGTCGAATCGTTGATAGCATCTTAGGAACCGTCAAGTCAGCTATAGTCACGCTGTATAATTCCGACTTGAACATGTTATTTAGCTGGGCCGTTAGATTGCTAAACTGTTGTTGCGAAATTTCGCCGTTTCGTATCGTGGCATTATTTACACCGTAGTCACCTGATATAATCGCGCCCCACCGCATGTCAATTTGTTTTTGACTCATTTCCGTATTGATGTGCAGTATCGGTAGCTTCTGGTCAACCGCAATGTCACGCATGAGGTTCATTGCCAGTGCTGTTTTACCGCCGCCAGTCGGCCCTGATATAATCACCAAATCCCCAGCTTCAAAGCCGCCTGTTCGCTTATTCAATGCCTCGAATGAGGTATAAACACACTGGCTATACCGTTTCTCTTTGTCCATCCGTTCGCCTATTGTTTCTAGTATCAATTCAGCCTGTTTTTGCGGCGTTACAATCGGCACTATCTCAGTCTCGTTGACCGCCTCATACAGCGCATCCTCAATCCTGACCGCTATTTCATCCGGCTTTAGCTTGTTCCCAACGTCCTCTGCAATCTGCTGGCTAAGCTGGTATAACTTCCTGGCTTGGTAGATTTTTTTTAGCCGATCAACGCTAGACCGGAATACACTGTCGCCTACAAAGTCCGCTAGTAGACTCTTTAAACCACCGCCAACAACGTCCTTTACCATGTTCCATACAGCAACAACATTGATTTCCTGATCAGTGTCAGCCAGCGAGTTAACAGCCTCAAAAATTCGCTGATTATCAGGGTTGGCAAAGTGTAATTTAGTCAACTCGCTAAGACCAATATCGGCTAATGCAGGTTTATAAACCATTGCCGACACTACCGTTTTCTCGGCCTCCATGTCGGTCAACTCAATATCTAAGGTCAACATAGTCCTCACCCACAACTTTTAATTTTGGCTTTGGCTTATTAGGTGCAGCCCTCGGTTTATCTGACTTAAACCCGTAAATCTTCCAGCCTCTTAGTACCGTATCAACATACGAGAAGGTATTCGCACCATAGCGTACTGCCTCTTTAATGGCTTCAATAACCCAAACAGGTGAATAAGTTTTGCTTGCATCGTCAAGAAACTCTTTCAACGTGCCGTTAATCATCCCAATGCCGTTCTCCCATGCTTGATAAACCTTAGCGGCATCATCATCCGGCTTTTCCGGTAAAGAAGGGTTATAGGATGATGATAATTCTGTATCTGTATCTGTATCTGTATCTGGGGGCGTTGCATCAACGTTTTTTTGCTGTTCTTGCAACGTTGCATCAACAGTCTTTTTCTTTTCTCTGCAACGTTTACTACGATCTGTTGAGCTGTCAGATTCAAATTGTCGCTTGCCCCAATTTATCAACTGCCAACGTTCGTTAATGAAACCCTTGTCTATAAAAAGTTGCTTAGTTTTTTTAAATTCAGCTTTGCTTATCCGCAGCAAGCAAAGAATTTCGTCATCCGTTGCGTTATCAAGGTCATCATTGGATTGCATGCAGAACAGCATAACCAGCCGCCTTTGCATGTTCTCCGGCATCGCCTGTACTTTAGGGTCATTGGCAAACTCGCCGTACATTCTGAACCATTTCACATCATCACCCTATTCCTTGCATAGAATACTTAGTCGCCGCATATAATAAACTGGGTTACTCTGCTCTGTACTGCCACTTATATAAAATCTCGCAGGCCCGTTGATGTTGCTCCCTCATTGACATTTCCGGCTTAAACAATCGGCTAGGCTCACTAAACTCAAATTCCGTCTGCACTGGGCTACCCATTGCCTGATACTTTCGATAGCAGCGCGGCCCATGCTGATGATTTACTGATTCCTGCACCCGTATGGGCCTGCCGCACATTCTGCACCGTTCCATATCATCAAAACGGAATTTCTTCTTCTGGGAATACCTGACCGCCAAACGGATTAGCGGCCTCCTGCGCTGGCTTGCTAGAACCAAACCGTATATCCTTGCCTATGCTCTCTGCGATCAGCACCATGCGGCTATGTTTTTGTCCGTCCTGGCTATCCCACTTTTCCAGTTTCAGCCGCCCCGCTGCTATCACATTGTCACCCTTGACGATGCTGTTGCCGACCTGCTCAGCTAACTCTTTAAACGCCTTTACTGTAATGCTGAAATACTGATTTTTCCCGTCTTGGTCTTTACCGTCATACACCGAAACGGAGACTTGCGTTATGCAAGTTCCGCTTTGGCTGTATCTGGTTTCCGGTTCCCATGCTTTACCGGAGATAGTTGCTTTATTCATTTGCCGCCTCCTTCTGCTCACTAATCCGATCATCCAGCCAGCTAATCAAATCCTCGGCCTGATCTATTGTTAAATCGTTACTGCTATCAACGCTGTAGGTAGTATGGATATGCTCTTTGATACCGTCGACTGTCATTCCGGCTTGTTTAGACATGGCAAACATCTTTTTACGCTGTAAATCCGTTAGTCGTGGCTGTGGTGGCTCTGCGCCGGATTCTAGCCACTCTAGCAACATGCGCCCTGTTTCCTCATTAGGTGTCCATTGTTTGCTGTCAAACAGTCCCGTTCTATCCTTGTTAGTTTCCGCTAAGTGGTGCATATTAAGATTTATTGCTACCGTTACCTCATATTCCGCGCCATCCCGCATAATTGGGGCCATGCCCACCTTCTCAGGTACTTGCTTGCCGTTCTTCTCAGTTAAAACATAGTCTTGTTTCGAGCGCATTGTAAAAATGATATGACATTTTGATTGAAGAATCGTTTCCATCATCTTCTGATATACCGGAGTAACCTTTGCCCATGCCGTGTAGCTGTTCCCACCAATCTTCTCATGCCGCTCTAGCAAGCCGCCCTCGCCAGCCCAGTAGTGAGTCAGGCTGTCAATTATGATCACATCGTACTTTTCTTTTTCAGCCTCTTTGATAACATTGATCAATTTTTCCGGTTCATATGGTTTTTCCATGACGAATATGTCATAGTCGCCAAGGCTAGAATATAAACTTCCGCTACCATTCTCACTGTCAATCAATACGACTTTGTTGCCAAGACCAAAAGCTACCCTGAGAGCGGAATAAGTTTTTCCGCTCCCTGCTGGGCCACTAACCGAAAGACGAAGTTTAGCTTTTGACCGTTCAGCCTTTTTAAATATGCTCATCGCACCGCCAGCCTCCTACCCCGTACAAATTCACAACCGGGAACATCTTCCCCAGCCTTTAACGCCGCCGCAATCGCTTTCTTATCCGGTACATAGCTTGCCGGGACAATCGTCAAATACTCAGATGGAATTGCTTTTTCATTGCTGATCTGCACCGTGCCGGGATTATTTTGCAAGGCTATCGTGAATAAGTCGCCTTTGATTTTGTCCCTGCCCAGCTTTTCCATAGTCCCCTGTAGATAGGTCTTGATTGATTTCGCTCGGTTCTCATAGGCTTTGCGCCTTGCTGACAACCGCTTTTCCTCGACTTCAATAATTTTCGCCTGCCCTTCTAAATCCTTGGCATAGGCCACAATGTTGAACGCTTTTTCTTCTATAGCTCCGTCGATGGCCTCCAAGGTATCGTTGACGGTTTGTTGGTCAACATCTTCCGGCATCCCATCCAGTACCGCCAAGTAGGCGGCGGATAGGTCATATAGGCTATTCGTCATCTTCTTCTGCCTCCTGCGCCCTTTGTGCTATCGGACAAACATAGTCGCAGTAGTATAGGCTTGGTGGGTTGCAGTATCCGCACTGTGATAAGTCACCCATTTATACCGCCTCCACTTTCTTGACTCTGATATACCGTTCCGGAACATTCTCAAAACGGGATACATTCGCTATAGCCAGCTTCATAATATCGGCCTTGGATTCGCCGGGAACATTCCGCAAAGTTACGTTATATTTACCCCTTGACTTGGAGTTTACGATCAATTCAACTTTACTCATATTGCTTGTTCACGCTCCCTATGTTATAATTTAGGTAAATGATATTTCTTCAACGCGCCACCCTTGCAGGGGTGGTTTTTTCGTGTACCAAATAGCTAAATGCTGCTGCGATAATCTTTTCAAAAACTACTCTGCCGCGAGTATTTGTTAGTTGCTCGTGACGTTCAATTACGTTGTCCCTGGTGATATTGCCCATCCTATCCTCTAAGTGCTTAGCTTCTTTAATGCCCCTGTACACATCTGCATAAATCTCGTAAACAGGTTTATGTGCTACTTCCGGAAGTAGCATTTCGCCAACGCTGTTTTGCCTCAACCATTCATACCCTAATCGCGGCGAATTATAAAGGCGAACCATTTGAGCGATTATATCCTCTTGTGGTAAATACTCGCCTGTTTCATACTTCCGCATTGAACTAACGCTGATATGTAGCATTTCTGCCACTGTTTCCTGCGAATAACCGACATTTTTTCTGGCATTGGCAATCAATCTGCCATAGTTTTTATGTATGGTGTTCACCTCCCTTCATTTGCTACTATATAGCTGTGGGGTTGCTAACCCCAGTGGGCTGTTGTTCCACGACACAGCCCCTCCCTTTTTTTAACAACCAACAACTACCATACATGCGAGATATACTAACGCAACCCCTACGACTTCGCACCAGGTCAGTTGTCCATTGTTCGTTAGCCACTCATAAAAGCTATGTATCATTGTTCTGACCAGCCAACCAAGATGCAGAGCGCCATGACGATAAAAGATAACGTGACGGCGAAATGTGTTAGCATGGTTTTTCACCTCCTACTTACGAATTTTCACCTCTTATTACTCTGCCATTTCCCAATAACCCTTAAGTAAAACTGTCGCACTTTCCACGCTTGCTCTTATTTCGGAAATCATTGCAGGAGTAGTTTCATTAATTTTCATTAAGTATGAAGTGTAGGTTGCAAAGTCAACTATTAACTGTTTCCTTGTTTCAACGGGGTCAAACTTTTTATCCATTCATTTCACCTCCCTTCAATTTTTAGGAATTTTCCACAACCTCACGAAATAGATATATTAGGAGGTTAATTCCTTTTATTGGGCTACTTTGCGGTTCTCTGATTTTTTCTTATCAACAACGACAATACTAAAACCAAGAGAATCCGCTACCTTTTGAAGAGTTCTAACCGTTGGTGATTTTCGGCCCAGAAGTATGTCGGAAATCTGGGACGTTGACACGCCGGAAACCCGAGCTACTTCCGCGCCGTTTAAGTTCCGACTATCCATCATCCGGCGTAGATAGTTCATATCGCACCTCCTAATTGTTTACAACTTAATTATATCCGCAGTTGCGGAGAAAGTCAACGCTTTTGCGGAACTTTTATTATATTTTCTCGTTTTTATTTGCTTTAGCGGATAACCCATGTTATATTTTCACTAGTAAATACTAAACTGATTAATACTGGTGGTGATTTAAATGAAAGACTTTGCAGACATTTTAATAACGTATATGGATAAAACTGGTGCTAATCAGTCAAAGATACAGAAAAAGACCGGGGTTAGCCTATCAACTATAAACGACATAATATTAAAGAAAAAAAGCCCAACGCAACGAACTATACAACGTCTTTGCGAAGGGCTAAATATTAGTATGGCAGAATTTGAAGACAAACCTAGCATGTTTGAAACAGTCAAATCAAATATGAAAAG
>Ga0316604_10000713_pt1 | contig 36154 bp, 30 predicted proteins | sample OWC_soil_day20_C_FD_207650 | JGI IMG/M metagenome (GOLD analysis project Ga0316604, IMG submission 207650) | Wetland soil microbial communities from Old Woman Creek delta, Ohio, United States - OWC_soil_day20_CT | ecosystem: Environmental > Terrestrial > Soil > Wetlands | place: USA: Ohio... | reverse complement strand
CACTCAGCCCCTCCTAACTTCGATTCGTCAGGAGATCACTGTAACCCTCACTTCCGAACCTTCCCGGTTCAGGTCCTGCCGGCCAAGATAGTTGTCGTCAACCGGCCAGGCTAATTGTCGCCGGCCAGTTCAACCGGCACGGTGGTGTAGCGCGGGAGAATTTCATTGAACTGGGTCGGTACGCTTCTGAAGAAATTGACGATGACGATCGTCACACCCATGTCAGGCGGAATTTTTTGCAATGGCCGAGTATAGGCATCAAGGCCGCCAGCCCAGAAAATCACACCTTCTGTCCTGTTTTTTATGTTTATGTTCGGCAACGCACAGACAAAACGTAGCCTGATGCGCAATGTGAGGCTTGAGAATTCTGCTGTCTGCCGGATTCACAACCGACGAGAAATCGAATACATAGGCGCGGCATTGGGGTCTTGATTCGGTAGCGAACTGAACAAATTGTCCTGAAATCATCGCGAGTTCAGGGGAGCCCTTCTCCTAAGCCGGGTTGATTCCAGCCTTCAATCACATTGGCGCACTTCACTAGCTCATGCACAACGGTTTGCTCAATCTTGCCCTCTGGGGTGATGTACTTGTTGCCCTGGTTCTGACCCATATCACCATCGTAGCGGTGACGATATTTCTGCATCGCCAGCAGTCGCACCACGCGCTGGATCTTCACTTTACCATCAGTCATTTCTTTCGTTTCTGGCTCTGGCTTTCGACCGGGACCGTCACACGGGAATGGGTGGCGGTTCACCGCAAGCACCACGCCCGGTGTGAGACGCCGGACGATCCGCATAGCCCACAAGTACGAGGAATCGCGAAGGTATTGTTTGAAGGGTACGAACTCTATCGGCAGGAGGCAGGGAACTCGGAGACCCTCGAGACCTATGGGCGCGGCACACCGGATGACTGGATCGAACGCAAACTGTATGCAAAACATCCGCATATCGGTCTTGCCATCATGCTTGCCATTGATATCATCCTGCTCGGACCGCTCGGGCTGACCGTGTGGGCCGTGCAGATGTTGTGGATTCCATTTTTCGCTGCTGGCGTGATCAATGGCGCTGGCCACTATTGGGGGTATCGCAGTTTTGTACTGAATGATGCTTCCCGAAATATCGTCCCTTGGGGAATTCTCGTTGGCGGAGAGGAATTGCATAACAACCATCACGCCAATGCCGCTTCAGCACGGCTGTCCAATCTGTGGTGGGAACTGGACATCGGCTGGCTATATATCCGGGCACTGGCGGCATTTCGCCTGGCTACGGTGCGCAAGGTCGCGCCAAGGCTGAAAAGCGTGGAGGTGAAGCTCAACTGCGATGCGGATACTTTGCGAGCCGTTTGCACCCATCGTTATCAAGTGCTTGGACAATACGCTAGGCTCCTCAAGCGTACGGCTGCAAGCGAGATTCGTAAGGCCGCAAACGCAGGGTTGATTCCTGGAATGATGCAGGCCAGCGCACGTCGGGCGCTCCTGTGTTGGCTACAAGGGCTTGCCGGAACCTTGTCTCCGGCTGAGAGCGATGCCCTGGCGTTGGCATTTCGCTCTAGTGTCGTGCTGCAGACGATCGATTCGATGCGACGGGAGCTATCTTCCCTGTGGAGTCGGTCGACCAACACGCCGGCACAACTCGTAAGCCAGCTTGATGAGTGGTGCCGGCGCGCCGAGAGAAGCGGAATCGGCGGACTCTCAAAATTTTCACAACGACTGCGCGGCTATCGTTGTTGTGTCGATTAATGCCGTACATCAGGAGGGATGCTGACAATCTCCGCCGTTGACGCGGCAACCCCGCGTCCGCTGCCACAAGAAGCTGGGTAGTTTTCAGCACGGTTGGAGCGGTGGATATTGGCTGACCTGCGGCGCCGACTGAACAGGTTGAGTTGGCGACACCGGGCCACGAACCGCCTGCACGCATTGCGGATGCCTTTGCCATTATCGTGACGGAAGTCGGCGATGGTCTTGAAGTCCGGAGCCAGCCGTCCGGTGAGCCACATCATTTCCACGTTGCGCTGCGCTTCGCGCTCCAAGCGGCAGCTCGACTGAATCCGGTTCAGGTAACCGTAGATATAAATCTTCAGCAGCAGCGATGGGTGATAGGCCGGTCTCCCGTCGTGGCGGCAATGGTACCGTCGAACCCCAATTCGACCAGATCAAGTTCATCGACAAACAAATCAATGACGCGCACGGGATTGTCCGCATCGATATAGTCATCAAGACATGCCGGTATCAAGGCGATCTGGTCCCGACTTTCCCCTTCAACGAATCGCTTCGTCGGCAGCCCCATATCTATGTTTACGGCATAGAACACAAGAGGCAATCAGGGTTCACCGGTTTTCACACAACCTCGGTCGAATTCAGGCAAACAAGCTCGCTGCGCCTTGCCGGATCCTGGCGAGGAAGGTCGGCAAGACGGCGATCGCCTACTTTGCTATGCTAGCGGCTTTTCACTGGCCGGCAAGCAGGGCCAGCCGACACTATTTACGGAGCAGCGCCGATGGCGTCTTTGCAAGAGCAGTTTTTGAAAGCCGGCCTGGTCGACAAAAACAAAGTCAAGGTGGCCAATCAAGACAAGAGCCGGCAACAGAAAATCGAGCGGCGCAGCGGCACGCAGAGCGTCGATGAAGTGCGTTTAGCGGCACTCGAAACGCAACGCAAGAATGCCGAGCGGGCCCGCGAGCTCAACGCCCAGCGCGATGCGGCGGCGACCCAGAAGGCGATCGCCGCGCAAATTGCCCAGATGGTGCAGAAGAATCGCCAGAGCAAGGGCGTCGGCGACATCGCCTACAATTTCACCCACGGCAACAAGATCGAGCGGCTCTATGTCTCGGCGGCGGTCCAGGCGCATTTGATCGCCGGGCGCCTGGTCATCGTCTGCCTGGGCGGCGTCGCCGAATTGGTTCCCCGGGTCATCGCCGACAAGATCGCCGAACGGGACGAATCGCTCGTCGTTCGCGTGAACAAGACCAGCTCCGTGGTCGACGATGACGATCCGTACGCGGCGTTCCAGATCCCGGACGACTTGATGTGGTAGCTCGCCCGCCCGCGTGACGCGGAGCGAGCAGCGAACGCGGCGATCCTAGACGAAGCTGTTGATCGCGTTGCCGAGCGTCGTCAGGCTGAGCACCGCCTTCGACGCGCTTGCCGGGTCGCTGGCGTCGGCGCTACCGCCCTGTTGCTCTTGCGCCTGTTGCGCCTTGAGCGCCTCAAGTTGAGCAATTCTCGCCTGCAGCATCTCCAACTGCTGCCGAATGAGTTTAGCCTGTTCCGACGCCGCTTTCGACGCATCGCTTCCGGGATCTTCGGCAACCTGTTTTAGCAGAGCAGCCAGCTGCTTTTGCAGGCCCTCGATCTGCTTTTGCGTCGCCGCGATCTGCGCGTCGATGCTCGCGCTGCCGCCACTGCTGCCGCTAGCGCTGCTGGCCGAGATGCTGCTGAGGTTCACACTGATTGAGATCATTCCAAGTCCTTTTTTTGTTATCCAGGATTCATATCGGCAGATCGCCGACAAACTTAAGCTTGCGCCCGCCGCGCCGCCGTGGCTTGCAGCGCCGCGCTCACCTTGGGTCGACGCCCTGCCCCTGGATCTGCCAGTGGTCGCGCAGCACCGAGAGCATGCCGACGATCGCCGGATCGTGCTCTTCGGCGACTCTGAAGATGAACGACAGATTGCTTTCGATACGGCCATGCGGCCAGATCGCCACCTCGCCCTTTTCGGCGGCGACCAGCGCTAGGTCCTCGCGAACCAATCCCATTCCCAGACCCGAGCGAACCAGATCGAGCATCGACGGCAACTGGTCGCACTCGACGGCCTCGTTGGGCAACACGCCCTGCTGCGCAAACAGCAGGCGCAGCAGCCGTGAAACGTGCGAGCGCTCGGGGCCCGCGATCCACGGCAGCTCGGCGACCGCGCGCCAGCCGGCCTGCGCCAGTTGCTCGCCGTAAGCGGCTGGCCCGACAGTGCAGTAGGCGATGCTACGCAAGGGCTGGACGGCAAAATCGGGGTGGTCGACCGCGCCGATGTAAAAGCCGGCGTCGAAGAGCCCGCTCTTGATCCCGCTCACGACGTCGTCGGCGAGCACCAGCCGGGTCTTGATCTGCAGCAGCGGCAGCGCCGCACGCAGGCCGTAAAGCAGCCCGCCGAGCTTGATGAAATCGGCGTCGTCGACCGTCGCGATGAGCATGCTGCCGGTAACTTCGCCCTTGATCTGCCGGGCCTTGCGCGCAAAGCCCTCGAATACCGAGAGGACGTGCTCGGCCTCGCCGAGCAGCACTTCGCCCGATCGCGTCAGCGTGATTTTCCCCGGCGAACGATCGAACAGCGCGATCCCGATCTCCTGCTCGATGGCCTTGATATGCGCCGTCACCGCCGGCTGCGTCAACGCCAATCGATCGGCGGCGCGGGTCAGATGACCGAGCCGCGCGACCATGACAAAAGAGCGAAGTTTGAGGATGTCCATTGCGTCAGTCGTGTTCTGCGGCCGGAGCGATCGCCGCAGACGCCGGGAAAAGCCGCGCGCGCGACGGATCGAAGCCGACCAGCACGGCGGTTCCCGATGGCGTCACCGGCGAGCAGGTGAAATGTGCCTGGTTGACGCTGATGGTGAGCGCGCCGACATCGACCTGATAGCGCACCACCTCGCCGAGAAACTCGCTGGTCCTGATTCTGCCTTCGAGCCACAGATAACGTCCATCGCGGAAGCCGTCGATCGGCGCCAGATGCAACGCATGCGGCCGGATGCTGAGCACTGATGGCCCTTCGGGCGGCGCATCGCGGCCGGACGGCCAGCGCAGGCTGCCGACGTCGGGTGACGAGAACTCGATCAGCTGGTTTTCGATATATTTGAGCGTTCCAGGAACGAAGTTGCTGACGCCGACGGAACGCGCGACGTCGATCGAATTGGGGAAATCGTAAATCGCCGCCGGCGTACCGACCTGCCGGATCATTCCGTGGGCGACCACGGCAACGCGATCGGCGATGCTCAGCGCATCCTGCTGGTCGTGCGTCACCAGGATCGTGGTGATCCCCAGGCGACGCTGCAGCGAGCGCAGGTCGTGACGCATCTGCACGCGCAGCTCGTATTCGAGATTGGAAAACGGATCGTCGAGCAGCAACAGGCGCGGCTCGGTAACCAGCGCGCGCGCCAGCGCAACGCGCTGTTGCTGTCCGACCGACAGGCAGTCGGGACGGATGTCACGCGTCTCGGCGATATCGAGCAGCTCGAGAATCCCGGCGACCTGCGTCGCCAGCGCGGCGCCGCCAAGATGACGTTCGACGACGCCGAAGGCGACGTTGTCGAAGACCGACATATGCGGCCATAGTGAAAAGTTCTGAAAGACCATGCCGACGTTGCGCTGCGCCGGCGGAATATCGAAGACGTCGCTCCTGTTGATGCGGATCGACCCCGCCGATGGTCGTTCGAGGCCGGCCAGCAGCCGCAGCAGCGTCGTTTTCCCCGAACCCGACGGCCCCAGCACGGCGAACATCTCGCCGGCCTCGATCGACAGATTAATGTCGCGCAGCACCGGCTTGGCATCATACGAAAAATCGAGCTTGCGAACTTCTATCGTGACTCGGTTCATTGCCTATCTCAATCGCGTTTAGCTTGCCGTGAAAACGAATTTTCTGAAACTCGATGCTGCTTTTGAATTGGGTCGAAGCAGCGCCAGCAGTACGAACAAGGAGAGCGTGACCAGAGCGATCGACAGGATCGCCAGCGCCGACCCGGCGCCACGCCCGGTCGTCGACTGCATGTTGAGGTAGATGCTGTAGGCGACCGGCGCGTCGGTCTCGCTGGGGACGAGCAGCATCGCCGAAGACAGATCAACGGCGGCGACGCCGAAACAGAGCAGGAAAGCGACGAACAGCCCGAAGGCCAGCATCGGCAGGACGATTTTCGTCGCCACCCGGAAGCGGCTGCCGCCCGACAGATTGGCTGCGTCGACGTAGGTCGTCGGCAGTCGCTGCAGCGCGATGGTGCAGGCACGAATCGCAAAAGGCAGGCCGCGTACCGAGAAGGCCATCGGCAGCATGAACCAGCTCGCATCGAGCGTTTGATCGAAGAACGGCAATTCGACGACGCGGAAGAACTGCAAGTAGGCGATCGCCAGCGCGACACCCGGTACGCTCAAGAGACCGGCAGCCGCCCAGGTCAGCCAGGTTTTCCAGCGGGGTGCGGCGCGGTCGATCGCATAGGCCATCAGCAGACCGACCAACACATCGACGACCGCGGCAAATCCACAATAGATCAGCGTATTGATGAAACTGCCGCGCTCGTCGCCAAGCGCAGTCAGGTAATGGCTCGGCGTAAACGACTCAGGCAGCAGCGTATAGCTCCAGATTCGCGCGATCGACGTGAGCGCGACGCCGGTGTAGAGCGTCACATATAGCATCACGATGCCGCCCAGGCAGCTTAGGCCGACGATCGTTTGCCGCCGCGAAGCTGTCGCCGCCACGAAGGCGCCACTGCGCCAGCTCACGTGCTGGCGAACCAGGCGAATCGACGCCAGCCAGGCGAGTGCCGAGATGAGCACCATCAGCGTCGCGATCAGTGACGACAGCGGGTCCTGCGAGCCGTAGGCCGAGACCCTGAAAAAAGCCTGCGGCGCCAGCAGGTTGGTGACGCCGAGCGACAGCGGCGTGGCCAGATCGTCCATCGCCTTGAGAAAGGTGATCGACATTCCGAAGGCCAAGCCAGGCATCCCGAGCGGCAGGAAAATCCGCGTCATCAGTCGCCACCAGCTGCTGCCCAGCCGCGCTGCTTCGCAGGCCTGCTGACTCGAAACGCTGGTGGTCATGATCAGCGTCATCAAGACCAGCGGGAAGTAATGCAGCGCCTCGACCAGCATCACGCTGGGCAAGCCAAGAATGGCCGGGTCGAGATCGCTGCCCAGCAACCAGCCCAGCGCGCCGCCGTGACCGAGCAGATTCTGCAAGGACAGCGCGAGCACGAAGGGTGGAACGAACAAGGGCAAAAAGCCGCACAGTTCGATATAGATCGACGGGCGAACGTGGTGCCGCCACAGCAGCATGGCGATCGGCAGCGCGGCCAGCGCGGCCAGCAGCGCGGCGCCACAAGCGATGACCAGGCTGTTGCTGAGGCTTTCGAGATAGACCGGGTTGGCAAGCAGCAGCCTGAGGTGGTCTGCGGCGAATTGGCCGTCGGCATTGGTCAGGCCGCGCAGAACCATGGCGCCGACCGGCAGCACCAGGAAGGCGAGCAGGTAGACCGCCAGCGCCGAAAAGAGCACTGGCGATCCGCTGAACGGCCATCCTGATCTGACTCTCACCGTCATTCCCCTATGCTTGGCCGCCGCTACTGCAGCATGGCCAAGGCCTGCTCGGCCAGTTTTCTGGCCGCCTGGTAATCGCTGCCGGCTAGCGTCGCCCACTGCGCCTCGCGACCGGCGATCGCTGCGACCTGCGCGCGCGACGGCGCAGCGCTCATCAATTCGTCGCTTTCGGCAACGGCAGAGCGATAGGCCAGGCGGCGCGCCTGCTCTATCAAGGCCCGCGCTTGCGGGCTCGGGCGCTGGCTTAACAGGCGCTCAGCGGCGTGAATGGCGCGCGTGACGGCGACCAGTTCGCGGTGCCGAAAGCTGACCCGCTGGTTGAAAATGGCGTTGACGACCAGGTGGCGCGCTGCCGAGACCTCCGGATCATAGACCGACGGGTTGTTGCCGATGACGTCGATCAGGTCGGGATAATCGGCGGGCTTGTCGGGGCTCGAATAAATCTCTGGAAGCACCGGCAAGCGGCTGATTTCCGGCCGCAGCAGCAAGCGCTGACCGTCGGCCGACAAGGCGAAATCGATGAACTTGACGCCGCCAGCCGAGTTGCGCGCACCGGCGACCAGCGCAATGCTGGCCGGGATGATGGCACTAGGCGAGGCATACGAAAAATCGACCGGAAAACCCGAGTATTTTCCCGACAGCGCCAGGAAGTCGACCACCAGGCCAACGCCAAAACGCCCGCTGGTGACGCTGTTCGGAACGTCGAAGCTGCGGTCGGTGATCGTCGCACAGTTGCCGGCGATCTGCAGGATCAGCGACCAGCCCGGTTCCCAGCCAGCGCCTTGCAGGATCGATTCGACGATCAGGTGGGTGGTCCCCGAACGCGACGCCGATGACATCACAACGTGGCCGAAGTACTCGGGCCGAACGAGGTCGCTCCAGGTCGCCGGCGACGCGATCGCTCGCGCCGCCAGGTAACGTGTATTCCACATCACGCCGGAACCGGAGAGTGCCTGACCTTTATAGAAGCCCTGCGCGTCGTCGATATCGACGCCGCCGATCTTCGCCGGGGTCTCGCCGCGATCGCCGATCGGCTGCAGCAGACCGTGGCGCAGCAAGGCGCGAAAACTGTCGGCAGACGAGCTCCAGAACACGTCGGGCCTCGACCCCGCCGGGTGATCGGCGAGATAAGACATGATGTGGGTTCCCGGGAAATTGACGAACTCAACGCGGTACTGCGGATAGCGCTCGTCAAAAGCCTTCTTGTAGGCGACCAGCACTTCCTTGGGAAACGACGAGGCGACGACGACGCTTTCCGCCGCCGCCGCGACGCGTGCCGAGAGCAGCGCGAGCACCAGGCAAACGACGTAAGCAAAGCGATTGATCGGCCGCAAGCACTTCCCTTTCATCAATGCTCGAAAAAGCGACTATTGTAGGTCGGGTCCAAGTCGCGGCGTTGCACTTCCTGCGAGCACCTTCGTGGCGAGCGATTCAAGTCCTTAGGGTCATCGATTGTCGGAAGGCTCTGCGAAGCGAGTACTCCTGGGGTACGCTGCGAAGCAAGTACTCCTAGGGTACGCTACGCTTTTGGCTTCGCCGAAACTGCATTTTCCGACCGACGCGGCTAAGTGGTTCACAAAAAAACGATCTGCTTATTGTCTTTCCGCCGTGCTCGTTGTGCTCGTTGTGGTTAACTGACTTTTTCCAGGTTCAATCGACCGGATACCAGTGCGGGTGCGAAAAATAGAGCCCGCAGTGCTCGCCGACCGCCGGCCCCGGAACGCGCCGCGTCTTCTGCACGCGCACTTCGGTCGCACCGACCATCACCCGATAGTCGATGGTTTCGCCCAGATAGGCCTTGCGCACCACCTCGCCGCGAACGCCGCCGTCACTGACAAAATCGATCTCGGTCGGCCGTGCGGCGAGCAGCCCGGCGCCCGCGGCGACGAGCTCATCAGGCGGCACCAGTCCGGCCGGCCACGGGTAGGCGACGCCGGCGATGCTCATCCCGGCGGGTGAAAGCCCGGCCTGCAGGAAGCACGACAGGCCGATGAACTCGAAAACGAAGCGGTTGGCCGGCAAGCCGTAGACCTCGAGCGGCGTGCCGATCTGCTGGACGAGCCCGGCGCGCATCACCAGGATGCGGTCTGAGAGCGCCATCGCTTCGGACTGGTCATGCGTCACGTAAAGAATCGAAAAGCCGAAGCGGCGCTGCAGGTCCTTGATCTCGAAACGCATCTCCTCGCGAAAATGCGGGTCGAGGCTGGACAGCGGTTCGTCGAGCAGCATCACGTCGGGACGGATGGCCAGCGCACGCGCCAGCGCGACGCGCTGCTTGCCGCCGCCCGAGAGGTCGTCCGGACTACCGGCCGCCACCGCCAGCAGATTGGTGTGCTTGAGCGCCTCTTCGGTGCGCGCGACGATTTCTTCCTTGGGCAGTTTGCGAACGCGCAGCGGGAAAGCGACGTTCTCGAAAACCGACAGATGCGGCCACACCGCGAAGGCCTGGAAGACCATGCCGAAATTGCGCTGTTCGGGCGGCAAATAGTACTTCTCGCGCTTTGACGAGATCAGCTTGTCGCCGACGCGAATTTCGCCGTCGTCAAGGTCCTCGAAGCCGGCGACCATGCGCAGCGTCGTCGTCTTGCCGCAGCCCGATGGCCCGAGCATCGCCACGCATTCGCCCTGGGCGATTTGCAGGTCGAGCCGATTGACGGCGATGACCTCGCCGAAGCGCTTGGTCACCTGATTGAGTTCGATATACGCCATGAGTCGGCCCCTAGGAATTGTTCTTGCCGGTGACCAGGCGCTTGATCAGCACCTCGCCGAGCACGATGATGACCAGCGCGATCCCGGCGAGCGCCGCCGAATAGACCGTCTCGCCGTCCTCATTGAGCGTGTAGATGGCCACCCCGATGGTGCGCGTCGTCGGGCCGTAGAGCAGCACCGAGACGGTCAGCTCGCGCAGCGCCGGCAGGAAGATCAGGAAGAAAGCGGCGATCATCCCGGGGCGTACCAGCGGAATCACGATGTCGCGCAGCGCCTGCGCCATCGTCGCTCCCGAGGCGCGCGCCGCCTCGACCAGCGAGTCATGCACCTGCTCCAGCGCCGCCGAGTTGGCCTTGAGCGAGAACGCCATGTAGCGCGCGATGTAGGCGAGCAGGATGATCCACACGGTGTTGTAGAGGTTGATCCCGAACTTGCCGCTCCAGGCCAGGATCACGCCGAGCGCGATCACCGAACCGGGAACCGAGAACGGCAGCATGCCGAGGAATTCGAGGATCCCCTTGCCGCGCACCTTCATCTTGACGATCACGTACGAGATGACGACGCCTGCGAACATGGTGATCAGCGCTGAAGAGAGGCCCAGGCTGATGCTGTTCCAGATCGCGTCGCGCGTTAAATCCCATTCGAACAGGATGTGGTTGTAGTTGGCCAGCGTCAGGTTCTCGGCGGTAAACGGCAGACCGTAGGTCTTGAGGCCGCCGACCATGAAGATCGTCGCCGTCGGCAGCACGATGGTGAAGCCGATATAGAGCAGGCAGAAGATGAACAGCGGAACGCGCAGACCGCGCAACTTGAGCTCGGTCGGACGGAAGCTTTTTCCGGCGATGATCTGGTAGCGGCCCTTGCTCAAGACCTTGTTCTGCAGCCAGAGGATCAGCGCGGCGGTGATCACCAGCACCGTCGCCAGCACCGTCGCGGTGCGAATCGAATCGAAACTGCCGGCGCTCTGGTGGATCTTCTCGTAGATCAGCGTCGGGATGTTGTAGATCCCGGTCTCGATGCCGAGCACCGCGACGGTGCCGAAGTGCGCCATCGAGTAAAGCATAATCAGCAAGGCGCCCGACAGGATAGACGGCAACACCAGCGGGATGGTGATCTTGCGCGTGATGGTCAAGAGGTCGGCGCCGGAGATTCGCGCCGATTCCTCGAGCGTCGGGTCCATCCGTTCGAGCGCGCCGCTGACCTGGATGAAGACGAAGGGAAAGAGATACATCGTCTCGACCAGGATGATTCCGGCATAGGTGTAGATGTCGAAGATCGGCCCGTCGAAGCCGAGCACGTCCATGAAGAAGCGGTTGATGTAGCCGGCGCGCGGCGAGAGCAGCATCTTCCAGGCCAGCGCGCCGATGAACGCCGGCAGCATGAAGGGAACCAGGAACAAGAGCTTCATCGACTTCTTGAACGGCAGGTCGGTGCGCGTCACCAACCAGGCGAAGAAGGTGCCGACGATCGTTCCGGTGATCGTCACGCCGACCGAGAGCACCAGCGAATTGCCGAGCGCCTTGTAGGTCTGGGGCTGGCGCAGCACATTGACGACATCGACGACGTTGAAGTGCCCATCGACCCAGAAGGCGTTGAAGAAGATCAGCAGCATCGGGACGGCGACGACGATCACCAGCACGGAGACCGACAGGCCGAAGAGGATTTCGGGCGTACCGAAACGCGAGTCTTTGGCGATACTCATGGCTTAAGCCCTCTCCCCGGCGACGATCTCGCCGGCAAACCACTGCACGGTCGCCAGTTCGACGCGGCAGCGATCGCCCTCGACGAAGAGCAGATTGCGCGCCAGACACTCGTGGCTCGGCAGCGCGGCGCGCACCAGCGTTCCGGCGATGTCGATCAGATAATCGACCTGAGCGCCGAGGAAACTCGCGCGGCGGACGACTCCCGGAAGTCCGGGCTGACTGCCTTCATCGCGACCGAGCAACACGTCGCTCGGCCGAAAACCGGCGGTGAACTTAGCGCCCGCCTTGTCAGGCGGCGGCCCGACCCAGGCCGCCATCGAACCGCCGATATAGAGCAAGTCGCCGTCGCGCCGCACCGGCAGGAAATTGGCGATCCCCAGGAAGCGGAAAACGAAGTCGTCGACGGGTCTCTCGTAGACTTCCTCGGGCGCGCCGATCTGGCGCAATGCGCCGTTCTCGTCCATCACTGCGATGCGGTCGGAAATGCCGAGCGCGATTTCCTGGTCGTGCGTGACGTAGAGAATGGTGATTCCAAGCTTCTGCTGCAGCGCCTTGATCTCGAAGCGCATTTCCTCGCGCAGGTTGGCGTCGAGGTTATTGAGCGGCTCGTCGAGCAGCAGCAGCCGCGGTTCGGAAACCAGCGCGCGCGCCAGCGCGACGCGCTGCTGCTGGCCACCCGAGAGTTGCGACGGCAAACGCGCTTCGAGCCCATCAAGACCGACCAGGCCAACCGCGCGCAGCGTTCGTTCGCGCAGCGCGACGGCGTCGGTTCCGGCGAGCTTGAGCGGGTAAGCGACGTTGTCGAAAACGCTCATGTGCGGCCACACCGCATAGTCCTGAAAGACCATGCCGAGGCCACGCTTGTCGGGCGGCACCATCTGCCCGGTCGCCGCATTGGCGACGGCCTCGCCGCCGATCGAGATGAGACCGCTATCCGGCGTCTCGAAACCGGCGATCAGCCGCATCAGCACTGTCTTGCCGCAACCGGAGGGGCCGAGCAGTGTGAAGCACTCGCCGTCATTAAGCGTCAGCGAAAGATCGGACAAAATCGCCCGCCCGGCGTACTTTTTACCGACGCCGTCAATTCGAACATCAGCCATGATTCAGATCACTTCTGCATGATGTCGGTGAATTTCTTGATCGTCGCTTCCTTCTCCGCCATGATCTGCTTGTAATCGATCTTCATCGCGCGTTTGACTGCTTCGTCGACCGACGGCAGCTTGAAGCGCTCGGGAATCTTGACATCGGCGCGAACCGGCAATGTTCCTTCGTTGGCGATGATCGTCTGGCCGTCCTTGGACAGCACGAAGTCGACGAACTTCTTCGCCGCCTCGGCGTTCGGGCTGTTCTTGAGGATCGCGATCGGGCTCGGAATCACCAGCATTTCAGGCGGGAAGACAAGCGCCAGCGTAGCGCCCTTATCGACCTTGTCGAGCGTGATGTAATCGACCGCCAGGCTGGCCAGCAGATCGCCCGAAGCGGTGTCATCGACGACCTGCCCCGAGCCCTTGCCCATCTTCGCGCCGTTGGCGCGCAGCGCTTCAAAGTAACCCCAGCCAAAGGTCTTGGAGAGCACCGCGACGCTCATGTAGGCGGTTCCCGAGAGCGCCGGATTGGCGATACCGTAAGCGCCCTTGAACATCGGCTTCTGCAGATCGGCCCAGGTCTTGGGCGCTTCCTTGATCAGCCGCGTGTTGTAGGCGATCCCCAGCGTGCCGAGGCGAACCGCGGTAAACGACCCGTCATAGTCAGGCAGTGGATTCAAGAGCGACTTGATTTCAGTCGGGATATACGGCATCAAGAGATTCTGCGACTTCATCTGGTAGAAGTCGGGAACTTCGCTGGTCCACAACACGTCGGCGAGAATCTTGCCCGACTCGCGTTCAGCGGCGATCTTGGCCATCAGCTTGCCGGCGCCGGCCGACTGGAAATCGAGCTTGATCTCGGGGTGCTTCTTGACGAAAGCGGTTTTGAGTTCGCCGATCATCGATTCCTTCATCGACGTATAGACGAACAGCTTCTGCTGCGCACTGGCGCCCAGCGACAAGCCCCCCAGCAACAGCGAAACGGTCAGCAGCGAAAGCATTTTCATTGAGCGCACGGTAATTCTCCTTGATCGATAAAGATGATGAAAGTCTTACAAGCGAGCAACTGCAATTGATTCGTTGAATTCCAAAGCGCAAACCACGCCCGCCGCAGCACGCGGACAGCGACAAGCCACGACGAGAATGTAAGTTTCGCACCAATAGCGGGCAAATCACTATTTTTGATGGTGCCGATAAGCCAGTGGCGTAGTGCAGCAGTTGCTCAGTGTTACAGAACCCTACTTGTCGGGCTCGGAGAACAGGCGCAGACTGCGCGGCGCTCTCAAAACACTCGCGCCGCGTTCGAACGACCATGGAACACATCAAATCAAGAACCGAAAAAATCGACATTCGCGGCCTGCGCTACAACGTTCGGCACTGGGGGCCGGAGAACGCGCCGACGGTTTTTTTCCTGCACGGCTGGATGGATTGCTCGCCGACCTTCCAGTTCGTCGTCGACGCGCTGCAACAATCGTGGCACGTCATCGCCCCGGACTGGCGCGGTTACGGCGAGTCGGAGTGGCTGTCGCGCCCCTACTGGTACCCCGACTACTACGCCGACCTCGATCGCCTGTTGGCGCACTACTCGCCCGAGCGGCCGGCGCGGATCGTGGCGCACAGCATGGGCGCCAATATCGCCGGCACCTACGCCGGGATTTTCCCGCAACGCGTCGCCCAGCTGGTGATGCTCGATTTCCTGGGACTCAAGCCGGCGATTGACGACGATTCGCCGACGCTGATCGGCAACTGGCTCAGGAATCTGCAGAAAGGTCCACCGCTGCGGCTATTTGGCAGTTGCGAAGCGCTCGCCAGCCGACTGCTCGAGCGCAACCCGCGCCTGAGCGAGGAACGCGCCGAGTTCCTCTCGTGGAACGTCAGCCGGGTGCGCGATGACGGCACACTCGAAATGGCGTGCGACCCCTGGCACCGGGTCCCCTCGCCGGCCGTCTATCACATCGACGACACGCTCGCCAACTGGAAGCGGATCAGCGCGCCGGTGCTGCTCTTGATCGCCGAGTACGGTCTGGTCAACCGGCGCTTCGGCAACGACCCGCTCGAATTCAAGCGCCGCACCGATAGCTTTCGACAGCTGCAGACGGAAACCATCGCGGATTGCGCGCACAACCTGCAGCACGACCAGCCCGAGCTCACGGCGGCGGCGATCGAACGCTTCCTGTCGCGCGACTGAAGCCTCGTCAACACGCCGCCCTTTCCGGACGACTAGATGACCTTCCCGCCGCCAGCCGCTTCGTTTGACAGTCTGTCGGCCCGCTACGGGTCGCGCTATAAGTGGCTGGTACTGCTGGTGGTCGGCATGGGCTCGGTCGCCGGCGTGCTGTCAACGTCGAGCTTCAACGTCGCCGTACCGACGCTGACGCGCTATTTCGGTCTCGGTCAGGACCAGGTGCAGTGGGCGATGACCGGCTTCATGGCGGCGATGACGGTGGCCATGTTGCCTGCGTCCTGGCTGCTCGATCGACTCGGTTTTCGGCGAGTATTCCTGACCGCGCTGGCGGTGCTGGCGGTGACCAGCGTCGCCGGCAGCCTGTCGCCGAATTTCGCCTGCGTCGTCGCGGCACGCATCGTCCAGGGGGCCGCCGCCGGAATCCTGCAGCCGATGGGCGTGCTGGTGGTCATGCGCCTATTCCCGATCCCAAACCAGGGCAAGGCGTCGGGGGTGCTGAGCTTTTCCATCGTGCTGGCGCCGGCGGTTGCGCCGGCGCTCGGCGGAGCGTTGCTCGACCTGTTCGGCTGGCAGGCGATCTTCCTGCTCAATCTGCCGTTCTGCCTGCTCGCCGGGGTGTCGGGACTCTATCTGCTGCCGCTGCCGCGCGAGATCGTGCGCAAACGTTTCGACTGGATCGGCGTCAGCCTGCTGACGCTGGCCACGCTGGCCTTGATCGAGAGCGTCGTCAGCCTGCAGCAGCGCGGCCTGCTGGCGCCATGGACCGTGGCGCAGCTGGCGCTGGCGCTGGCGGCGACGGTCCTGTTCATTCGCCATGCCGGTCGCAAGAAAGCGCCGATCATCAGCCTCGGCCTGTTTCGGCACCGCGCCTTCGCGATGGGCAGCCTGGTTTCATTTGCCTACGGCTTTGGCCTCTACGCATCGACTTACCTGATCCCCGTTTTCCTGCAAAATGCGCTCGACTTTTCGGCAACCGCCGCCGGGCTCGCGCTGATCCCTGCCGGCATCGCGCTGGCGCTGACCATCCCGCTCGCCGGCCGGATGGCCGACCGCCATTCGCCGCAATGGATCACCGCCGCGGGACTGGCGCTCTTCGCCCTGTCGTTTCTGCTGTTCGCACTGCTCGGCGGGCTGATCTCTTATGCACAACTGATCGGCGTGACGGTGCTCGGCCGCATCGGCCTGGGGTTGATTCTACCGGCGCTGAGCCTGGCGACGTTGCGCCATCTCGAAGCGCATCACCTGGCGCAGTCGTCGGTGGTGATCAGCTATGTGCGCCAACTCGGCGGCGTGCTCGGCATCGCCGTCGCCGCGGTCTTCGTTGAATGGCGCGAAGCCGTCTATGGCAAAGTGGCGCCGGGCGTCTTTTCGGCGTATTCGCAGGCTTTCCTGTTGCTGACGGCAGTCTTCGTACTGGCCTTGATCGCCGCGTGTATGATGAAAGCCCCGGCTAGACAGGCGGCCGACGAGCGTTGAGCCAGGAACACGCGGATCAATTACCCCGTTCGGGCTGAGCCTGTCGAAGCCCTGCTCAACTGTCAAAGCAACGCTGATGAAAACGACTCGCGCTCCCCTTCCCGCTCTACTCGCCACCCTGGCCTGCGCGGCACTGCTCGCTGCCTGCGCGCCGCTATCGTCGCGACCACCGAGCGCGACCGGCGCAACGATCTCGTCGATCCGCTGGCAGAGCTCGCCCAACTTCGACCAACGCCGGCCCAACCTGGTGATCATCCACCACACCAGCAACAGCACGTCGGCGCAGGCGCTGCGCACGCTGACCACGCCCGAGCGCAAGGTCAGCGCGCATTACCTGATTGACCGCGACGGGACCATCGTCCAGTTGGTGAGCGAAAGCGAGCGCGCCTGGCACGCCGGAAAATCGTGGTGGGGCGGAATCACCGACGTCAATTCGGCGTCGATTGGCATTGAACTCGACAACACCGGCAGCGAGCCTTTTGCCGACGCGCAGATCGACGCGCTGCTCACGCTGCTCACCGACATCCGCCAGCGCTACCCGATTCCGGCGGCCAATTTCATCGGCCACGGTGACGTTGCGCCCGCGCGCAAGGACGATCCGAGCGTGCTGTTTCCGTGGGCCAGGCTCGCCGCAGCGGGCTTCGGACTGTGGTGCGATTCGCCGCTCGCGCCGGCGCCTGACGGTTTCGACCTGACGCTGGCGCTCGCCGCGCTGGGCTACGACATGGCGACACCTGACGCCGCGCAGCGCATTTTCCGCCACCACTACCTCGGCGGCGACGAAGCGCCATCGGCCGAGCAGGAAAACGCGCTGGCCTACTGCCTGCTGCAGCAAAAAGGCGGCGAGTAACACCTGTTTTTTCACCGCTCGCAGGCCGACCTTTATGCCGGTTCGCTGCAGTCAATTTTCCGGACTTCGACGCGCGCGACCAGCGCCTGCGTGGATTCCAGATTCGGCGGAGCGGCGCCTGCCGACTGGCACGCCGCCGATCCCGCAGCGATGGCAAAGCCGAGATGAGCAGCCGGAGTGCTGTCAGGCGAGCGAAGCAGGCTGACGATCAGACCGGCAATCGAGGCGTCGCCAGCGCCGACCGTGTCGACCACCGTGATCGGCGGCGGGCTCGCCTGCCATTGGCCTTGCGGCGTGAGCAGTGTCGCGCCCTTGGCGCCCTCGGTGTAGAGCAACCAGGCTTGCGGATTCCACTCGCGAACCCGCGCCAACGCCTGCGCCGGATCGGTGCCCGGCAGCAGACCCGCCAGATCCTCGTCAGACAGCTTGATCACCCGAGCGAGGCGGCACATCGCTTCAAAAGTGGGCGTATAACGCTCGTCCATCAGCTTGCGGAAATTCGCATCGTAGCTGATGCCAACGCCGCCCGCCTGCAGCCTGGCGGCGAGCGCCACCAGACGCTCGGCGAGCGGCGCACGCGCCAGGCTGATGCCGCCGAAGTGCGCCCATTCGGTCTGCTGCTGCCATCCGGACGGCAGCGCCGCGGGATCGAAGTACAGGTCGGCACTGTCGTCGCCGATGAAAAAGTAATTCGGCGGCTGGCTTTGCGCGACGATCGCCAGCAGCGGCGAGCGCTCGACCCGTTGCACGAAGCGCAAGTCCAGCCCGGCCTCGGCGGAAGCATCCCACAAATCATCGCCAAAACAGCAGTTGCTGATCGCTCCGGCAAACGCACTGCGCACGCCGAGTGCCGCAGCGGCGCGAGCGACGTTCCAGGTCGAGCCGCCGGTCTTGCTGACCCAGTGCTCGCCTTCGCTGCGGATCATGTCGGTCAGAGCTTCGCCGGCAGCGACGAAACGCGGAAATCCGGCGCTCATGGCTCAATCCTTGAGCGCAGAGATGATTTCGTAACACGCCCCGGTCGTGTGATAGTCGACCTTGCCCGCCGGGCTTTTCTCGTCGGTAGTATTGACGTTTTCGCGCGTCAGCAGGCGATACCAGGCGCCATGCTGATGATCGATCCAGTGCTGCCAGCAATAGTCCCACAACGTGTCGTACCAGCGCCAATAGCTCGCCTTGCCGGTGCGCTGGCCGAGCACGGCGGCGGTGGCCAGGCTTTCGCATTGCACCCAGTGGTACTTGCGATCGTCGCAGATGCGAAAATCGGGGCCAAAGCCGTAGTACAGGCCGCCATATTCGTCGTCCCAGGCACGCTTGAAGGCCAGATCGAACAGCGCCTCGGCCTTGGGCAACAGCCAGGGCAACGGGCGATGGCGCTCGAGCCGGATCAGCAGCCTGGCCCATTCGGTAAAGTGCCCGGGCTGATAGCCCCAGGGGCGGAAAATATTGGTCATGTCGTTCCGGTTGTAGTCCCAATCGACCGACCAGTCGCTCTTGTAATGCTCCCAGATCATCAGCCCGTCGGTGAGCGCGGCCTGGCGCTCGGTGATGTGGCTCGCCACCCGTTGCGCGCGATCGAGAAAACGTCGCTCGCTGGTGGCCTCGTAAGCGGCCAGGCAGGCCTCGGTGGCGTGCATGTTGGCGTTCTGGCCGCGGTACGGCGAGAGCACCCAGTCGGCAGTCGCTTCGTCGGCGTACAGACCGAAATCGGCTAGCCAGAAACGTCGCTCCATCAGCTCGAAGGTTTCATCGAGCCAGGCGCCGGCCTCGGCGATCCCGGCGCGCAAGGCATGGGCGTAGGCCAGCAGAACGAAAGCCAGCCCATAGCAATGGTTGGTCGCGTCGATCACCGTCGCCCGCCCATCGCGCCAGTCAAGCTGCCAGGCGTAGCCGCCGCTGCTCGGGTTGCGATGTGCAGCGCGTAGGAAATTGACCGCGCGGCGCGCGTTGTCGATGAACTCGGGGCGGTCGGGAAAATGGCGAGCCGCCATCGCCCAGACGAAGACGTAACGCGCGCTGCTAACGAGATGCCGGGTGTGCGAATCGAAAACCGTTCCGTCGTCCTTGAAGAAGTGATAAAAACCGCCGGAGGGATCGATGGCACGCGGATGATAAAAAGCCAGGGTATGCAGGACATGCTCAAGAATCGGCTGTCGCTGGTGAAAATCGGGGGCGATCGGGATCATTTTATGGTATCGATGCGTGATTGATTGAGACTGCCGAACAACAGGCACGCCACACGATGGCCGGCGCCGAGCGTCTCGAGCGCGGGGACCTGCTGGCTGCACTGCTGCACGGCCAGGGGACAGCGGGTATGAAAAACGCAACCGTCGGGCGGATTGAGCGGACTCGGTATTTCGCCGCTGAGCGGCTCATCATCGTCGAGCGACAGGTCGGGGTCAATGCTCGGCGAACTCTTCCACAAGGCCTGGGTATAGGGATGGCTGCCGCCCTGGGCGATCGCCTGGCGCGGCGCATACTCCATCAGCCGGCCGAGATAGAGCACCAGAACGCGGTCGCACATCGCTTCGATCATCGGCAGGTCGTGCGAAATGAAGATGATCGACAGTTCAAACTGTTCGCGCAAATCGAGCAGCAGATTGACAATCTGCGCCTTGACCGAGGCGTCGAGTGCCGCCACCGCCTCGTCGGCGATCAGCACGCGCGGCTTGAGCGCCAGCGCCCGGGCGATCACCACCCGCTGCTTCTGCCCGCCCGACAGCTCATGCGGATAGCGCTGCAGCACGGTCGTCGGCAGACCGACTACCCCGAGCAGCCGATCGATTTCGGCGCACCGTTCATCGCTCGTCCCGCGCTGGTGCAGCACGAACGGCTCGCGCAGGCTTTGGGCAATGGTCAGCCGCGGATTGAGGCTCGAATTCGGATCCTGAAAGACCATTTGCAGCTCGCCGCGCAGCTGCTTGAGCGCTTCGCCGTGATAGTCAGCGAGCGCCTTGCCGCGGTAGAGGATCCTTCCGCTCGAAGGCTTGAGCAACTGCATCGCCAGCTTGGCCAGCGTCGATTTGCCGCTGCCCGATTCGCCGACGATGCCGAGCACCTCGCCGTGCTGCAAGTCGAAACTGACGTCCTTGACGGCGTGCAGCGGCTGCGACTTGCCGAACATGCCGACTTTGGTCTGGAAGGCAATTCCGGTATTTTCAAAACGTAAAATGGCGTCGTTCATGGTGTATCGGTCCGGTCGGCAAAATGACAGCGCACCTGGTGGCCCTGCGGGAACTCGCTGAGCGAAGGCCGCGTGCGGTGGCAAAGATCGACAGCCAGCGCACAGCGGTTGGCGAAACGGCAGCCGAGGTGTTCGCCGTAAATCGTTTCAACCTGCCCGGCAATTCCCACCAGTCGTCCTGGTTTTTTTGGATTGGGAACCGAAGCGAGCAAACCCCGCGTATAGGGATGGCGGGCCTGGGTGAAGATGGCGCGCGTCGAACCGGTTTCGACCAGCTGGCCACCGTACATCACCGCGACGCGATCCGCAACTTGCGAGACGACGCCCATGTCGTGGGTGATGAACAGCACGCCCATTCCGGCCTCGCGCTGCAGCCTGCGGATCAGCCGCAGGATCTGCGCCTGAATCGTCACGTCGAGCGCCGTCGTCGGCTCATCGGCGATCAGCACCCGCGGCTTGCAGGCCAGTGCGATGGCGATCATGACGCGCTGCCGCATGCCGCCCGACATCTGGTGCGGATACTGTCTGGCGCGCAACCTGGGGTCGGCAATGCCGACCATTTCGAGCAGGCCGACCGCGCGCTGGCGAGCCTCGTCGCGGCTGCACAGTCCATGCGCGAGCATCGCTTCGCCGATCTGGTCGCCGATCCGGTTGAGCGGGTTGAGCGAAGTCATCGGCTCCTGAAAGATCATGCCGAGCTGCCTTCCGCGCACTTTCTCCATTTCGGCGTCTGACAGTTGCAGCAGATCGATCTGCCGTCCGTCGTGTCCGCTCAGCAGCGCCTGGCCGTGCACCCGCGCTTGGCTGGCGAGCAGGCGCATCAGCGAAAACGAGGTCACCGACTTGCCGCAACCCGATTCGCCGACGATCGCCAGCGTTTCGCCGTCGGCCAGCGAGAAACTCAGGTCATTGACCGCTATGACCTCGCCGTTCGGCGTCTGAAACGAGGTCGTGAGGTTTCTGACGTCGAGGATCAGTTCTGAATTGGTCATGGTCTTTTCAGCATGAGTGGCGCGCGCATCAGAGCAGACCGCATTCGATCAGGATCTCGCGAATTCGGTTGACTGCGGCGTCGGGCAGCAGGCGGTTGGGACGACCCATGTGGCGGTGCTCGATGAGCCCCATCAGTTGCATCGCGGTCTTGAAACCGCCGACGCCCGAGGCGCCCATGCTGGTGTGCGGAAGCCCCTGAAAGGCGATCTGGAACAGCGCGATCAGGCGCTCCTGCTCCTTGCGCGCCGCCGCCCAGTCGCCGCGCCTGGCGGCGTCGTAGAGACGCACATAGGCGGCCGGATCGACGTTGCCGAGGCCCGGGACGCAACCGTGCGCGCCGCCCAGCAGGGCGTAATCGACGGTCGTTTCGGAGCCGGTGAACACCGCGAAATCGGGGCAGTCGGCGAAGTCGCGCATGACCATGCGCAGATTGCCCTCGTCGCCGCTGCTGTCCTTGAGCGCGATGACCAGCTTGCGCTCGTAGAGCTCGCGAACCGTCTCGCGAGCCAACTTGATGTTGACGCAGACGGGAATGTCGTAGGCGATGATCGGCAGATCGACGGCCTCTCTGACAAACGAAAAATGGTCGACGATTTCCGGCTGGCTGGTTCGCGTGTAATACGGCGCCGTCAGCACCAGCGCATCGGCGCCGAGTTCCTTGGCCTGGCGGGCGTGGTTGATGCAGTGATCGGTGCTGGTGTCGAGAATACCGGCCAGGATAGGCACTTTGCCCTTGGCCTCGGCGACCGCGACTTCGAGCACGTCGGCGCGCTGGCGCGCGTTGAGGAAAACGCATTCGCTGGTCGATCCGAGCATGAACAGGCCGTGCACGCCGCCGTCGAGCAAGTGCCTGATCACCCGGCGCAGACTCGCCTTGTCGATTTCGTAGTCGGCCGTATAAGGCGTGGCGACCGGGGGGATGATGCCGTGGAGTTTGAGTGCGGACATTTTATTTCTCACAGTTTGATGGTTTTTGGATCAAAAGCTTGGCGCAGGCCGTCGCCGATGAAGTTGACGGAAAGCGCGGTGACGACGATGAACAGACCCGAGGGCAACCAGATCCAGGGGTACTGCTTGAGCGTCGCCGCTTCGCGCGCGATGCTGATCAGGCTGCCCCAGCTGGCGTCGGGCAATTGCACGCCGAGCCCGAGAAAGCTCAGCCCCGCCTCGGTCATGATCGCGCTGACAAAGCCCAACGAGGCGAAGACCACCAGCACATCGACGGTGTTGGGCAGGCAGTGCTTGAACAGGATGTAGCCGTGACCGGCGCCCAGCGTCCTGGCGGCGGCGACGAATTCCATTTCGCGCACGCTCAGAATTCGCGCGCGAACCAGCCGGCAGACCAGCGGCCACGAGAGCAGGCCGATGATGACGATTGTCTTGCCGGTTCCCGAGCCGATCACTGCCGCCAGCGTCATCAACACGATCACCGCCGGGAAGGTCATCACCAGATCGACGAAGCGCATGATCAGGTTGTCGACCCAGCCGCCGAAATAGCCCGCCAATCCGCCGAGCAAGGTGCCGATCAGGATCGCCAGCAGCACGCTGCAGGCGCCGACCAGCAGCGAGATGCGCCCGGCGGCCAGGGTCCGCGCCAGCATGTCGCGGCCGGTCTGATCGGTGCCCAGCCAGTGCAGCGACGATGGCGGCAACAGCGTCGAGTTAAGGTCGATGCCGTTCGGATTGAACGCACAGAGCTGCGCCGAGAACAGGCAAACCAGCGTCACCACAAAGAATACGGCAAGGCCAAAGATCGCCACCTTGCTGGCCTTGAACTTGTTCCAGCGATCGGCTGCCAGGCTGTTGGATTTCATATAGGTATCAGAAAAGGCGGTTTGATGAAGATGATCAGCGCAGCGTGATGCGCGGATCGATCCACGAGTAAATGATGTCGGTCAGCATGTTCACCGCCAGGATGGCGAACGCCATGAATAGCGCGATGCCCATGATCAGCGGGTAGTCGCGGCTTTCGATGCCGTCCAGGAACAGGGTTCCCATTCCCGGCCACGAAAAAACGGTTTCGACGAACACCGCGCCGCCGATCAGCGCGCCGAAGTTCGCGGCGATCACGGTCACCAGCGGAATCAGCACATTGGGAAAGGCGTGGCGAAGGATCACGGCGCGCGAACTGAGCCCCTTGGCGGTCGCCGTGCGGATGTAATCCTGCGTCATCACCTCAAGCAATCCGGCGCGCGTGTAGCGCATCAGGATGGCGACAAACTGCACCGAAAGCGCTGCCGCCGGCAAGATCAGATGGTAAGCAATGTCGCTCCAGCCATCGCGCCCCGGCGTCGAGTAGCCGCCAGCGGGAAACCAGCCAAGCTGGAGCGAGAAGACATAGAGGCCGAGGATGCCGACCAGGAATGCCGGGCAGCTGATCGCCAGGTAGGCAAGCAGCGACAGGCCATGATCGATCGCCGTGTTGTAGCGCCTGGCCGAAAAGATGCCGAGCACAATGCCGAGCAACGAGCCGCCGGCGAGCCCGGCGAAGGCCAGCATCAAGGTCGGCGGAACGCGCTGGGCAATCTCGCTGATGACCTTCGTTCCATCCTTGTAGCGATAGCCCAGGTCGCCGACCGCCACCTGTTTGACCCAGAGGACAAAGCGCACCGGCAGCGGGCGATCAAGACCCAGTTCGTGGCGCAGAATCTCTTTCTGTTCGATCGTCAACGACGCTGACGGCGGAACGAACGCATCGACCGGATCGCCCGGAGCGATGTTGATCAGCAGGAAAACCGCCAGGAGGATGGCGAACAGCGTCGGGATATTGACGACCAGGCGGTTGAGCAGGTAGTTGAACATGGTTTTACCCCGCGCCGACTCGACGCGGGGCCGTAAAGGTTAACGAAGCGACCAGGTTTCGGGATAGTCCTGGTAACGGCCGCCGCCCGGCGCCGGTGTCCAGATCACGCCGACGGCATTCTTCGAATTGCCGCCAAAGCGGTTGGCAACCCACAGCGGCACCCACGGCAACTGGGCGTTGGTGACGCGGCACAGCTGCTGATAGATCGCGCTGCGCTTGCCATCGTCTGACTCGCCCTTGCCGGCTTCGATCAGCTTGTCCACTTCGGGGATGCTGACGCGCATGCGGTTCAGGCCTCTGGGCGGCGCGTAATTCGAATCGAGAACGCTGTTGAGTACGCTCGGATCGGGGCCGTTGGCCTGACCGGCAAAGACCATGCTGAACTTGCCGCTTTCGGCGATCTGAGCGTAGGTCGGCGGATCGACGAAGCGCGGATTGACCTTGACGCCAACCGCCGCGAGCATCGACTGAACGGTGGCCATGACGTCCTTCGAACCCTGGTCGCTGTAATAGGTCAGCAGCTCGACCGGCTCGCCACCCGAGAGTTTTTCCCAGCCGGCTTCAGCGAGCAACGACTTGGCTTTTGCCGCATTGGTTTCGTACTTGTTGAGGTCGGCGGGTACGAATTTCGGAAGTGTCAAAACGCAGTTGGCGAGTTCCGCCGTCCCGGCGAAGATATTCTTGACGATCGATTGCCGGTCCAGCGCCAGCAGGATCGCTTGGCGAACGCGCAGATCCTTGAAGCGTGGATCGCTGTTGTTGAAGCCGATGTAGTTCAGGACATGCGAAGGCCCCGACACCACGTCGACGTTCTTGTTGCTCTGGTTATCCTTGAGCTGGTCGAGCGTCAGATAGGTGTGATGAATCTCGCCAGCCTGCAGCGCGATTGCCGCCGAACTGCCGTCCTTGAAATAACGGTTGATCATTTTGGCGAGCTTCGGTGCGCCACGATAGAAGTCCTTGTTGGCTTCGAGTTCGACATACTGGTCGGGCAGGTATTTCGTCCACTTGAAGGGCCCCGTGCCAACCGGATTTTTCCACCAGTCGCTGTTGCGCAAGTCCTTGGCAGGGATCTTCGCCAGCAGATGCTCGGGAAGGATCATGATGTTGGTGAAGGCATCAGGCAGCGTGACGTCGGCCGATTTGAGCAGCAGAACCAGCGTCAAATCGTCAGGCACCTTGATCTCGGCAACCTCGGCCAGCCGTGGGGCAAAGACGGTCGCCAGTTCGGGGTTCATGATCAGGTCGAGCGTGAATTTGACGTCGCGCGCAGTAAATGGCCGGCCGTCGTGCCATTTGACGCCCTTGCGCAGCTTGATCGTCAGGCTCTTGCTGTCCTTTGTGTAGCTCCAGCTTTCGGCGAGGTCGCCGGAAATTTTCTGCAGGCTGACGTCGTAGAGCGTCAGGGTGCCGAAGTACTTGTTGAAGAAGCTGAAACCTGCCGACGATGTCAGCGGGTTGAATTTTTGCGCATTGCCTGCCGGACCGACGTCAAAAGCACCGACAAAGGTCTGGGCGGCGACCGGCACGGCAGTCGAAGCCATCGCGACGAGTGCAACAGCCAGCATTTTTTTGCAAAACACAGCCTTCTGTTTCATATTTTGCCTTTCAAGTTCAAAGAGTCGGTTGGATATCTTCTGCTGCCGTACCTGTTGCGTTCTCGCCGGCAACGGGATCCGGTATGGGGAAACGATTGAAAAGGAAATCAAAATGACGGCGATGGGCTGAAAGAAGGCCGAAGACGTCACGCGCCTCAAGCATCTTGGCGATGTAGACGTGATCTTTGGCCCGCCCCTCGAGAATCTTGCCGTCGACGGGCTCCTGACTGACGTCGTTCATCTTGTTGAACGACTTCCAGAACAGGTCGATCAGCGAGTTCAAAAACTCGTTGTTCAGACAACGGTACATCTCGACATGAAATGCGTAGTCCTCGTCGGGAAACAATTCACCCCGCTTTGCCTTTGCCAGCATCTGCTCCGCCAGCTCACAAAGACGGGCAACGCTCTCTTTGCTGGCGAACTTGACGACGTCGGGAATCGCGCCAAGCTCAAGATACGAACGGGTGTAAAGCAGACTTCTGATCTGTGAGTCGCTCATCGCCATGGCGTACGGCAGGTTCTCGACAATCGAGTCGAAAGAGAAGGCTTTGACATACACCCCCTCGCCATGCCGTGACTCGACGATCCCAAGGGAGTCGAGCGCTTTCAACGCTTCGCGCATCGAGAGCCGGCTGACACCGATTTCTTCGGAGAGACGGTCTTCGGTCGGAAGCGCGTCGCCCGGGCGCAGAGCATGGACCTCGATATATTTCTTGATATCGAGCTGAGCCTTTCGGTAGGTGGGAACGCGTGCAGCCATGGCGATTCTCTTTCTCTAAGAAGCCGAAGACGACGGGGGCAGAAGCGACTCGATCATCTGAGGACAAAACCTATTTACGTCAAGTTCGGTAATCATAGGAACGCAGTCCTCAGATGTCAACATCGACACGACAAAATTCTCAACCGACCATGGCACAACTTTGCAATAACACACAATTTTATTTATATATCAATAAGTTAATTAATATTTTAGCCATTAAACCACGCCATAAAGGCACCACAAGAGAGAATATTGAGCACTATTTCCTGAACTATCTTACGACAATCAGAGCAATCCTCAGATATAAATTCAATAAGTCATCAATCTAAACTGGGGTTACATCTGAGGACTAGCCATTCACTATTTGTCGGCAATACCTTGCCAGCAGGTCAGAAAAAGCTTCTTTCGAACGACTATTTGCCAAAATCACCCGTTGATTTGTTCAACGCGATGATCGACAGCAACAACGATCGTGCTCTGGGTCACATCCTTTCCAACCTATGGAGATCGACATGCTTAAAAAAGTGGCTTGTTCCACCGTCCGGGTGCTGAGCGCACTGGCGACCCAGGCCTTGGCCGATGGTCAGGCCCTTTCATGGCGCGAGTTGCCCCCGATTCCTGCCAATCAAAGCGAGTGGTCAGACGCGATCCCCGTCAAAGCGCCCTATTGGCAGCAAATCGGCCTGGCCGGACCGCTTGCCGGCGTGCATCGCGACATGTTGCTGGTCAGCGGCGGCGAGGGGGATGAGCAGCCCCACGGCAACGCCAAGTCGAAGCTCTCAATCTACGCCGACGTTTTCTTGATGAGTTTTGACCAAGACCGGCAAACAAGGCTTACCCTCGCCTGCCAAGAACGATGAGTTACAGCGCCGCCGCGCTTGTCGGACGAACGGTTTATGTGCAAAGCGGCAAGGATTTCTATGCGCTTGATCTCGATGCCACAAGCGAAGGCTGGAAGACTCTGCCGACATGGCCAGGCGAAGGCCATGACTTGGCGCTGCCAGCCGGCGTTGACGGCAAGTTCGTCCTCGAGACCGAGCGTGGCAAAGCGGTGAAAGACAGTCCCGGCTGGATAAAGGCCAATACCGCAGTGACCTTCATGCAGGGCCACCATACCGGCTTTAACCAGAACATTCTGGTTTTTGACAGCAAAACCGGAAAATGGCTTGACGACGGCTACCTGCCCACGCCGGGCGTGGCGACGACGCAGCCCGTCAAGTGGAAGGACGAGTTGCTGCTGGTATCCGGCGAGATCATGCCAGGAAAGCGTACGCCCAAGATTTGGGCCGGACTACCCAGAAAAAAATAACCATCCGGGACGCGCAGCGCAATTGACCCCGCTGGCGAACGCAAAGTCCCGCCCCCGGAAAATCAGCGTCGCCGCAAGTCTGCCACGCGCTCGATCCGGCATCTATCGACTTCTGATCAGGCGTTGGCACGCATCACAAACGTCAGAAAATCTTCGAGCGGTAGCGGATGACTGAACAAATAGCCCTGATAGGTCGGGCAACCGTTGCGCAAAAGAAATTCCCGCTGCTCCTCGGTTTCGACGCCCTCGGCGATTACCTTCAACCCCAGGCTCCCGGCCAGGACGATGATCATTTTTGCGATCGCGGCGTCATTGGGGTCGGAATAGATGTCGCGGACGAAGCTCTGATCGATTTTCAGCTGATCCAATGGCATGCGCTTCAAATACGAGAGCGATGAGTAGCCGGTACCGAAGTCATCCAGCGAAAAACCGACGCCCTTGGTCTTGAGCAAAGTCATCTTGGCGATGATGCCCTCCGCATCGTCCGCCAGCAGACTCTCGGTCAATTCGAGCTTGAGCCGCTGCGGATTGACTTTGCTGCGCTCCAGGACGGCCAGGACCTGATCGACGAAACTCGCCTGGTGCAATTGGCGCACGCTGACATTCACGGCGACCGAAAGGTGTGCCGTTGCGGGGTGGCCTGCCCAAGCGGCCAATTGGCTACAAACGGTTTCCAGCACCCATTGGCCGATCGGAAGGATTAGCCCGGTATCCTCAGCCAGGGGAATAAACTCGCCCGGGGACACCAGACCACGTTCGGGGTGCTGCCAACGCAACAGCGCTTCAGAGCCGAACACGCGCCCAGAAGAATCGACCTGTGGCTGATAGTAAACAAGGAACTGCTCCTGCAGAAGCGCCTCGCGCAAGCCTGCTTCCAGCGCCGCGCGCGCGTTGACGACCGCCTGCATTTTCGGATCGAAGAAACGAAGGGTGTTGCGGCCCACCGCCTTGGCCTGATACATCGCCAGATCGGCGCGCTTGAGCAGGTCATCGACGGCTTCCTGATCGTCGGCAAACAAGGTAATGCCAAGGCTGGCCGTGCTCCGATGGGTGTAGCTGCCGAGCAGGTAGGGCGCACAGAGATTGGCGAGAATCTTTTCGCCCACGACTTCGGCCTGGGTCGCCGCTTCCTGCACGTTCTCACTCAGATCCTCCAGCATCACCACGAACTCGTCGCCGCCAATGCGCGCCACCGTGTCGCCCTCGCGCACGCAGCCGGTCAAGCGCTTGGCCACCTGCTGCAGCAGGAGGTCGCCGGTGTCATGGCCCAGCGTATCGTTGAGCGTCTTGAAGCTGTCGAGGTCGAGAAACAGCAGCGCCCCTTCTCGCTTATGGCGGGATCTCGAGGCGAGCGATTGTTCAAGCCGATTGAACAGCAGCCGCCGGTTCGGCAATCCGGTCAGCTGGTCATAGAAGGCGAGATGCTTGATCTCTTCTTCCGTTGACTTGCGCAGCGTGATGTCCATCACCACGGAGCGAATTCCGGTGATGTTGCCCGCCTTGTCGCGAAGAAGCTTGTCGTCGATGAGCATCGGAATCAACGTTCCGTCTTTGCGTACGAAATTCCGCTCAAAGTTGATCCCGGGAGACGACGCGCCGGCGAGTTTCGCCAATACCGCTTTTTTGGAGAAGATGGAATCCTCGACGTATTCCCACGTGTAATGCCCCAGCATCTCTTCCAACGAGTAGCCCAGGCTTTCAAGCTCGGTCTTGTTGACCCGCGTGATGCGGCCCTCGGCGTCAAACTCGTGGTAGCCGATGGGAACTTCGTCAAAGAGCTCTCTAAGCTGATTCTCGCTCTCTTTTCGGGCCTCTTCCCGGACTTTCAGCATCGCCAGAAAACGGTTGAATCCCCCGATCAGCTGGCCGATCTCATCGTTCTTGGTGATCGGCAAGGCCTCGGCAGGCTCGTCGGCGACGGACATCTGTCCCAGCCGTTCCAGCGTCGCCAGCAGTGGCGATAGCTGTCGTTTGAGCAGCCACCAACCCAGCCCGCCAATCAATACGGTGAGCAGGATGGTCGCCAACAACAATCTATTTTGCATGGCGCGGATCGGTGAAAAGGCTTCGCTCGTGGGCAGGTTGGCTTCCAGATGCCAACCCGCCAAAGGAATGTGCTTGACCGAGGCCAGCACTTCCACGCCACGGGGGTCGGTATAAACGACGGCCCCCTCGCGACCTCGATACAAGCGCTCGATCAGCGGGTGAACCGCGACCGTGGGACTCTCCTCCATGACGCGGCTTTTGTCGGTGGCGGTCACGATCAACTGCTCTTTCGTGGCCACCAGCAAATAACCGCCGGTATTGCCGTAACTGTTGTCAGTCAGCTCGTCAAGAAAATTGGGCTTTCCCAGATTGGTGATTCCCGCCAGAGCACCGATCACCTGGCCCTGATAATCGCGAACGGGAACGGCGATGAGAAAGATGGGCGTCCGTAGCGTCCTGCCGATGATCGGCCGGCTGATCGTCGCTTTCCCATCCTTGAGGGCGCCGGCCAGATAATCCCGATCCAGATAATTGACGCCGATCCGCTCTTTCGCCAACGGCGCTGTAGCAATGGCCGTGCCATCGAGCCCGTAGGCCATGACTCCGTCATTGAACAGATGGGTGTAAGGATGTTGTTCCAGAAACGTCTGCACCGACGGTGCGCTGCTCATCATCACCGGATGAATGCCTTCGGCCAGGTTCTCCAGAACCTTTAGCCGATCATCCACTTCCCGATTGACCTGCGTGGCGAGTAAGGAAACCGTCGAAAACTGCTGTTCGCCCAAAAGGCGTTCCATATCCAAACGCAAGGCGTGGCTGGCGTAGTACGACAACGACCAGATGCTCAGAAAGAATAGAACCAGCGTGGTCAGCGTAATTCGGATCTTCAGGGAATGCCGTTGGAACACACTATCCGTCATCGGGGTCAATACCGTGAGAAATACAGTTGATCCAGTCACATATCCGAAGGGGAACTGCCGCTGAACGTACGGCAACACGTATTCACTGCCTGATTTATAAAAGACTACCAGCAGCGTTCGAGCCCATCACGAATGGGCAAGACGATATCCTATAGGTCTGCGTTAAGCAATCCAATTGCTTGGAGAAAATCGGAGATCCCCGCAATTCGCGGTGCTGCGTCACAACGCAGCTTTCGTCCGGCTTGCCGGTCCGAACAATCCATTCGAGCTCAGGACAGCCGCACGTCCTCACGCTGCTGATTCCACGAACTGCTCAAGCGCCTGTCTCAGTTCGCCGATCACACTCGACCATTCGCCCATCGCGCGCTGGCGAAAGAGTCGCATGACCTGCGGATACCAGGGCGAATCGCTGCATCCGGTCAGCCAGCGCCAGTCGGTCTTGTAGTCGGGCAGCAGAAGCCAGCAGCGCTTGCCCAACGCGCCGGCCAGGTGAGCCACCGCAGTGTCCACGCTGATCACCAGGTCAAGATTCTCGATGACCGCAGCGGTGTCGGAAAAATCAGCCAGCCGCGGCGCCAGGTCGACCAACGGCAGGCCGACCGGCGGCTGCGCCGCCTGATCCTCGCCAGCGCCTTTTTGCAGACTGAAGAAGCGAACGCCGGCGACCTCGCCGAGCGACGCCAGAATTTCCAGCGCCGGCAACGAGCGCTGATCGTCGTTCTCGAACGAGGCACTGCCTTTCCAGCACAGGCCGACGCGCAGTTCGCCCGAGATACTGTCGCTGCGCAAACGCGCCGACCAGAACGCCGCTTTCTGCACATCGGCATACAAATACGGCAAGCGCGCAGGAATCGAATCGATCCGGGTCTGGCAATGAAAGGGAATGCTAAATGGCGGCGTCCAGAAATCCCAGCCGCTCTTCGGCACCGCTTCGTTGAAGGCGATCACCGAATCGACGCCGTCGAGGCTGGCGAACAGCGTCTTGAGCGCCGGATGACAGAGCAGCGTGATCTGCCTCGCCCCACGCGCCTTCAATAGCGCTGCGTAGCGACAAAGCTGGATCATGTCGCCGTGCCCGGCCTCGACGCCGATCAACAAGGATTTGCCGTCAAGGCTTTCGCCTCGCCAACGCGGACAGCGCAGATACTGCTCAAGCGGTGCATACCAGTTGCGCGCTTCGAGGCAACACCAGCCTTCTTCGTAGCGCCCCTGGCGCAGCAGCAGGTAACTGAAATTGAAGCGGGCCAGCGCGTAGTCGGCATCGAGTGCGATTGCCGTCAGGTAACTGCGTTCGGCGTCGGCCTCCTGCCTGACGCAGGCCTGCAACACGCCGAGGTTCGACCAGGCCACCGCAGATCCGGGCATCAGCCTGATCGCCGTACGGTAAGCGGCTTCGGCTGGCGCAAAACGCTTCTGCCCGGCGAGCATCACGGCAAGGTTGAGATGGACCTGCCCAGCATCGGGATCGATCGCCAGCGAACGCCGATAATGCTCTTCTGCCTCGGCCTTGCGGCCCGACTGATCGAGCAGCAGGCCTAGATTGGCGTGCGCCTCGGCAAAATCAGGCCGCAAGCCGATCGCCTCGCGCAGGCACTGCTCAGCCTGCGGCCACTGATCGTCGGCGCGCAGGCGGTTGCCTTCGAAAAAAAACGCTTCGGCGCGGGTCACACTGTCCATCGATGTTGGCGGCAATTCCAAGAAATGAAATCAAAAGGCTGCGCGCAGGATAGCGCGAAAAGCCCGCCAGCAGGCGTCCTGAGTACGGCAGCGGGCCGGCCGGCCCGCTGCTGCAACGTCAGGCCGAGGTCGAAAGCGTGCTCGCCACACTGTTTGAATCCGTGCTGCTGGTCAGCGCATAGGCGTTCATCAGCTCCATGATTCGCTTCATGATCGCCAGATCGCTACTGGTCGTGCTGTCGGTCGACGACGCGGTGCTACTGGTGTTCGACTCGTCATAAGCCATTGCCTCGGCGTTGCTGACCTTGCCATCGGAGTCGCTGTCGGCGGCTGCGAAGTTGGCGACGATACTGCTCAGTAAGCCCGAACGCGTGCTGTCGCTGGTGCCAATATCGCGAAGCTGCTGCGTCAGCTCGTCCACCGTGAAGCCGGCATCGGTCGCCGTTGACGAGGTCGTCGACGCCGTTGCAGTGGTCGACTCGTCGTAGGCCATCGCTTCCTGGAAGCTGACCTTGCCGTCGGAATCGGTATCGGCCTCGTCAAAGTTGGCGACGATCTTGGTCAAGAGATCCGATCGCGTCGTGTCGCTGCTGTCGATTTCGGCGAGCTGGCTCTCAAGTTCGTCCTGGGTAAAGCCGCTATCGCTGTCCGACGGCGGTGGCGGAGGCATACCGCCGCTCATGCGCAGCTGGTTGAACTGGCTGTCGAGCGCAGCGGCCAGATTATCCAATCCGGTCGACAGCTCATCTTCGGTGACCTTGCCGTCGCTGTCGCTGTCGAGTTTGGCAAAGACCTCGTCGACGCTGGCGGTGCTGCTGGTCGAAGTCGACGACGTGGTTCCGGATATCTGTGAAAAAGCGGTCGAAAGATCGCTCTTTTCGAGATAACCCTTACCGGTCGTATCGAGCTGGGAGAACAGGTTTTCAATCGCCGAGGACGAACTGCTCGTCTTCGAGTTTTTCGAACTGAACAACGACGACAGGATGCTGCTGCCAATGCTACTGATGCTGCTCATGATCGCTTCCTTTCTTGATTAATATGACCCAAGGCGCACCGTTCAGAACCGACAACGCCACCTGGATTGCAGAAACCGCCACTGCCATTACCGCTCACCCTGTATTGCAAGATATCGGCCAGAAGGCCCGTATTAGAAGGTTTCCCGAGGTAAAACGGTGTAAATTGACGTTAATTCACCAGGCTGTTTTTGAGCGCAACGGTCGATGTGCGGTGCAGACCAATCGACCCTGAGCAGCGGCTCCGGAAACAAATCGAGCGACCGGCAAATTTATCCAGCCCGTAGCGCCCCGTCAGCGCCGATCAAAGCGCTTGAATAACAATCGCTTGCCATAAGTCAGAAAAAAATCATCCGAAGGCGCGACGGTGACGGCGGCAATTCTTGCCGCCGAACAAGCAAGATTGGCGGCGGTTTACCCGCCGACATGTAAAGTACGGTAAATCCGGCGGGCAAATTCAGCATTGCGCTGGTGAGCCGCCGCCGGCTTGATTAAGATACGCCGCTTGCCTGTCAGGGAATTTTCCAACGATGAGTGCCAAGGTATTGCTGGTCGATGACGACGTCGAACTGATCGAAATGCTGCGCGACTATTTGCAACGCGACGGTTTCGCCGTGGACGCCGTTCACGACGGCGCGAGCGCGGTCACCGCCGCACTTTCCGGCGACTATGCGATCGCCGTACTCGACGTGATGATGCCGGGAATGAGCGGCATCGAGGTGCTGCGCCAGATCCGCGCCAAGAGTGTGATTCCGGTGCTGATGCTGACCGCGTTGGGCGACGACGCCGAACGCGTCGACGGCCTTGAACTGGGCGCCGACGACTACGTCCCCAAGCCATGCACGCCACGCGAGCTGGCGGCGCGGATCCGCGCGATCCTGCGCCGCACCGCGGGTGCCGAGTCCGACGTCGAGAACGGCGCAGCCCCTGCGGTGGTCAGCGTCGGCGACCTCGTGTTGTGGCCCGAACAACGGCGCGCGGCCTGGGCAGAACAGCCGCTCGACCTGACCTGCACCGAGTTCAACCTGCTCGAAGTGCTGGCACGCCATGCCGGTCACGCGGTGAGCAAAGACAAGCTGTCAGAACAAGGACTCGGGCGAGCGCTATCGCGATTTGACCGCAGCATCGACGTTCATGTCAGCAGCATCCGCCACAAGCTCGCGCCGCTGGCCGACGGCCGTTCGCGAATCCAGACCGTGTTCCGCAAGGGCTACCAGCTGGTCCGGGAGTAGGACGTGGGACGACTGTTTTGGAAGTTCTTCGCCTTTTTCTGGCTGGCCCAGCTGACCTCGGTGATCGGCCTCGGCGTCACTTTCTGGCTGCGCAACGAAATGCAGCAGCGCATCCCCGACGCCGTCGACGCCAGCCCACCGGCGGCGTTTCACAGCGCGGCCGCCGCCGCGACGCTGCGCCATGGCGGAATCGATGCGCTGCGCAGCCTGCTCGAAGAATCGCGACAAGAAGCCGGCCTGCTGAGCGGCCCGCCGGTTTTTGCGATCGACGAGACGGGAAGCGAACTGCTCGGGCGTGCGCTGTCGCCGGAAATCGTCGCGGTGCTCGATTCGCTGGCTGCCGATGCCGAGAAACACAGCGGCGTCGAAGCGGTGGTCGCCGGCGGTCACCGCTATCTGCTCTTCGTTCCGCCACACCGGCGCCCAGACGGACCGGCGGCCGACGCGCCACCCGGCGGCCCCGGCCCGCAGCTTGGCGGCACTCCTCAGCCGCGACCGCCGCGCGGCGGTGGCCTGCCGCTGATGCCATTGGGCGCCGGCGCGCTGGTCAGCCTGGTCTTCGCCGCACTGCTCGCCTGGTACGTCGCGCGGCCGATCCGCAATCTGCGTTCGGCCTTTGAAGCGGCGGCCGACGGTCGGCTTGAGCAGCGTCTGGCGCCGACGATGGGACGGCGGCGCGACGAGCTCGCCGACCTCGGCCGCGACTTCGACCGCATGGCGTCGCGGTTAAAAAGTCTGATGGACAGCCAGCGACGGCTGCTGCACGACGTTTCGCACGAATTGCGCTCGCCGCTGGCGCGGCTGCAAGCGGCGATCGGGTTGGTCCGCCAACAACCCGAACGGATCGACGACTTTGTCGCGCGCCTCGAACGCGAATCGGGGCGAATGGATACGCTGGTCAGCGAGCTGCTGACCTTGTCGCGGCTCGAAGCCGGAATGGCCGGCAAGCTCGACGAGTCGGTCGACCTCGCCGAACTGCTCGGCGACGTCGTCGACGACGCGCGCTTCGAAGCTGCGGCGCGCGGCTGTGAGGTCGAATTTTCCGCTGATCAAGGCGCGTCGGTTCGCGGCAATGCCGAGCTGCTGCATCGCGCGATCGAAAACATCGTTCGCAACGCGGTCAAGCATACGCCGCCGGGCAGCCGCGTCGAGATCGATCTCGCGCCTGGCAGCGAACAGGTGATCGTCAGCGTCGCCGACGCCGGCCCCGGCGTCGCCGACGCCGAACTGCAGTCGATCTTCGTTCCGTTTTTCCGCGGCAGCTCGGCCGAAGCCAATAATTCGCCCGACGGTCACGGCCTCGGACTGGCCATTTCGCAGCACGTCGTAACCGCGCACCGGGGAACGATCAGCGCCGCCAACCGGCCGGGCGGCGGCCTC
>Ga0316604_10000712_pt1 | contig 36273 bp, 36 predicted proteins | sample OWC_soil_day20_C_FD_207650 | JGI IMG/M metagenome (GOLD analysis project Ga0316604, IMG submission 207650) | Wetland soil microbial communities from Old Woman Creek delta, Ohio, United States - OWC_soil_day20_CT | ecosystem: Environmental > Terrestrial > Soil > Wetlands | place: USA: Ohio... | reverse complement strand
ATTTTATGAAGCCATTTGTTGGCTCTTAAAATTTAAAGAAATTATTTAAAGTGCTCATTGAGCACCGCACATCTGGCTTTTATGATGCATTACTTACATTGTTCAGTTTTCAGGGAACGACGTGCACGGATGCACTAGTGTCACGGACGTACCATGGATGGTACGCTTTGTCCGGGAACGGTGTTTTTTTCTTGCCAATCGCATCGCAGCGACAGCTTTTATATATTAGCACGTTTATCTCATCGTGTCAACATAACATTTTCTAACAACTATCGATGCGCTTTGGAATATTTTGTCGCGTCTAGCGGCGACTTATTTATATTAGCATATCCATTTATTAAATGTCAACACACTAATTCATTGTTAATATAAGGAAAGAAGTGCACCCCGGAGACTAGTACCAGCCACCCACAGGGCGCACTTCCTGCTTACGTTCTGTTGTTGGTTAAATACTAGCTTACTTTACCTTGTTCCGATAACCTCACCGTCACTTATAGCGGCCTGGGCAGCCGCAAGTCTGGCTAATGGCACGCGATAAGGCGAGCAGCTAACAAAGTTCAATCCTATCTCGTGGCAGAACTTGACTGAGCTAGGTTCACCACCATGTTCGCCGCAAATACCAATCTCCAGATTCGGACGAACTGACCTGCCGCCTTCTACAGCCAGGCGCATCAGCTTGCCAACCCCTTTTTGATCAATAGCAATAAAGGGATTTTCTTTTAATATTTTACGTTCCAGGTAATGCGGCAAGAATTTTCCTTCCGCATCATCACGGCTAAAGCCAAGTGTAGTCTGGGTTAAGTCATTGGTTCCAAAACTGAAGAAGTCACAGAACTCGGCCAGTTCGTCAGCCAACAGAGCGGCTCTCGGCATTTCGATCATAGTACCGATCGAGTAATGGAAATTTACATTAGCTGCTTTCATGGTTGCTGCAGCAATTCTTTCAATCCGTTCTCTGAAAAACTTCATTTCATTTACATCAATGGTTAACGGAATTTCTACTTCCGGCAGCACTTTATAACCCTCTTGGGTAAGTTTGACAGCCGCATTAAAGATAGCTTGCATTTGCATTTCATAAATTTCCGGGAAGGTTATGCCTAGGCGGCAGCCACGATGTCCGAGCATGGGGTTAAATTCATGCAAAGCCCGCACCTTTTTAAGAAGTTGTAGTTTTTCTTCCAGCAAGCCTGGCTCTTTACCTGTTGTCTTTAGCTGGGTTGTTTCAACAAGCAGTTCTTCCAGACTTGGCAGAAACTCATGCAGGGGTGGATCTAACAGTCGGATAGTGACCGGAAATCCCTCCATAGCCTGCAGTATTCCATAGAAGTCACCTTCTTGCATCGGCAGCAGATGCGCCAATGCCTCTTGGCGCTCTTCCAGGGTTTCCGCCAAAATCATTTGTTGCACATAAGGCAATCTGTCCTGCTGCATAAACATATGCTCTGTTCTGACAAGGCCAATGCCAACAGCGCCGAAATCTCTGGCCTTTTTAGCATCCTCAGGAGTGTCTGCATTTGCTCTAATACCCAAGCGTTTAAACTCATCTGCCCACTCTAACAGAGAGTTGTATTCTTTGGATAACTCCGGATCTTTCATGGGAACTGCACCTAAAATAACCCGTCCGGTAGATCCATCAATTGAAACAAGTTCACCTTTTTTAAGGATTTTATCACCAACGCTAAATTCTTGGTTAGCATAGTCAATGCGAATGGCTTCACAACCACACACGCAAGGCTTACCCATTCCCCGAGCAACTACTGCTGCATGGCTGGTCATGCCGCCTCTGCTGGTCAAAATACCTTGTGCTGCAACAATCCCGTGAATGTCATCAGGAGTTGTTTCTGTACGTACCAGCAATACTTTTTTGCCAGCTTTGCCCATAATCTCGGCTTCATCAGCATCAAAGACAACCGTTCCTGATGCCGCCCCCGGTGATGCAGGCAAGCCTTTGGCCACAACCTCCAATTCAGCCGAGCTGTCAATCTGGCGGTGCAGCAGTTGATCCAATTGGCCAGGTTCAACCAATAGCAGTGCTTCCTGTTTGGTAATCAGGCCTTCCTGTGCCAGTTCAAAAGCAATCCGCACACTGGCCTGCGCAGTTCGTTTACCATTCCGGGTTTGCAGCATATATAAGCGTCCACGCTCGATGGTGAACTCTATATCTTGCATATTTTTATAATGGCTTTCAAGTAACCGGGCAATCCGGGAGAATTCAGCAAAAACTTCCGGCATTTCATCCTGAAGCTGCGCTATCGGGCGCGGCGTGCGGATACCGGCAACCACATCTTCGCCTTGCGCATTGGTCAAAAACTCACCATATAACAGGTTTTCTCCGGTTGAAGGGTTACGGGTAAAGGCCACGCCTGTACCGGAATCATTGCCCATATTGCCAAATACCATGGATTGAACATTTACGGCTGTACCTAAATCATGGTCAATTTTATTTAAGTTCCGATATACAATGGCTCTGTCATTATTCCAGGAGTGGAATACGGCCTCAATTGCCATAGATAATTGTTCCATCGGACTCTGCGGAAAAGGTTTACCACTCTTGCTTTGTACCAGCTCTTTGTACTTGTCAATAATTGCGCGTAACGATTCCGTGCTTAGTTCTTGGTCATATTTCACACCTTGCACATCTTTTTGTCTGTGCAGGATATCTTCAAATTCATATTTAGGGATTTCTAGTACAACATCACTGAACATTTGGATAAAACGACGATAGGCATCATAAGCAAATCTGAGATTATTTGTGTTTTCTGCCACAGATTGAACAGTCTCTTCATTAAGCCCCAAATTCAAAATGGTATCCATCATACCAGGCATCGAAAACATAGCGCCAGACCGTACTGAAACCAATAACGGGTTTTTCAGATCACCAAACTTTTTATCTGCTTGCTGCTCAACTACAGCAAGATTACGTTTAACCTCATCCATAAGTCCATCAGGTAGTTTTTTGCCTGCCCGATAATATTCAGTACAAGCCTCAGTGGTAATTGTCATTCCTGGAGGAACAGGTAACCCAATGTTCGTCATTTCCGCTAGGTTAGCGCCTTTACCTCCCAGCAACGCTTTCATATCAGCTTTACCTTCTTTAAATAAGTAAACAAATTTAGCCATTTGTCATTACCCCTTTCCGATAGATATCCAGCACATAGGCCGCCGTTTCTTCCACGGATTTATTAGTTACGTCAATAACAGTACATCCAAGCTTGCGCATCATCGTCCAGGCATACTCATATTCTGCCGATATTCTCTCCATATTCACATAGTCACTCTCTGTAGACAAACCCATTATCCTTAATCTCTGTTTGCGTATCTCTTGAAGAATTGTGGGGTTGATGGTTAATCCTATTATTTTATTTTTTGGTAAAGCGAAAAGTTCATCTGGCAGCGATGCTTCCATAACAAGAGGTACATTGGCGGCTTTAATACCCTTATGGGCTAAATACATACACAGCGGCGTTTTCGATGTTCGGGATATTCCGACTATTACTAAGTCCGCCTTACTAAGTCCTCGCGGATCTTTGCCATCGTCATATTTTACAGCAAACTCAACGGCTTCTACCTTAGCAAAATATTCTTTATCAACTTTCCTAATAAGGCCAGGCTCATTGCGCGGCAATAAACCAGTAATGTTTTGCAGCGCTGCAATGACCGGATACATAATGTCAACACTGATTATGCCAAGTTCAGCTGCTTTTGTTTCCAGGCATTCTTTTAAATCCTGACGAACCAAGGTATACACCACAGCAGCGCCTACTTGCGCAGCCTCGTTTAGGATAGCCTCGAGTTCGTTGGCGGAAGTTAGGTGAGGTTTGCGTTTAAAACTCAGTTCGGCCCCCGCAAATTGACTGGCGGCTGCTCTCACTACAAGTTCTGCAGTTTCGCCGATGGAATCAGATATAATATATACTGTTGGCTTGCTGCCTAGCGGACGTGTAACCATTTCTCCCTCCCGTTGCCTTATTATTCATTTTGCCTATCACATTATCTAATTATATATATCATTCAAAGATAAAATACCGTTTATCCACCTCCACTCACTTATATATGCTATACTGAATATCTTTAAGTGTCAATTAGTATATTCTATTCGCTAATTATTCAACGTTAATTCTGTTATTCCTTCCTTATAGTAAAAAAAAACTATGGACATAAGTGCTATCCCTAGTTTTCGTATACTTGATTATTCCCATACAGAATTCTCAGCTACATATTCGGTTATCGTTATATCCACTGCGTATTATGATAATGCCACTTTTGCATCAAACAAAGAAATATATCCACATTTACTGCAGGTCATATACATGCACCGTATATTTGTTACTTCACCGTCTTGCTGATCTTTTATTGGTATATCAACAAAACTATTTTGACGGGTTATCACCTGACTAGCTCTACATATTGGGCAACTCAAATCGGCTTTTTTATCTAGCAAGCGTTCAATTATTTTGTCTTGTAAATCCACATCCGTATCTCCTCTTGTCATTTTTTAAACCATTCGCCAAAAACTGGGTAATCCCTGCATTTTCTGCAAATGACAAATACGCCAAAACTTTACTACTGCAGTGTATCTGCTCTGTGCCTACTATCACGGCGCCATTTTATCCACAATGCTTTAATCCAATATTTTATAAATATGTTACAACTATAATGTTATAAACATATTTGTGTCATATTGGACACTAATAGATATCAGTATTTAGAAACTAACACAGCTATCGAAAAATACGTGACTTGTCTTGTTACGCAAAAAATCCTGCAAACCTTGTATAACCAAGGCTTGCAGGATTTTCTATTTTATTCCCACTCAATAGTAGATGGTGGTTTTGAGGTAATATCATACACAATACGGTTAACTCCTTTGACCTCGTTGACAATGCGCCGTGAAATGGCGTCAAGCACTTCGTAAGGAAGCCGTACCCAGTCGGCGGTCATACCGTCTTCGCTTTCTACGATTCTAAGGCCAACCGTGTAGGCATATGTCCGTTCGTCACCCATAACCCCAACACTTTTCATGGCAGGCAATACGGCAAACGACTGCCAAATCTTACGGTACAGGCCGGCTGCCTTGATTTCCTGATATACAATGGAATCGGCTTCACGCAGGATTTCCAAACGTTCTTCCGTAATCTCGCCAATAATTCGAATAGCAAGTCCCGGACCTGGGAATGGCTGACGATACACGATCTCTTCTGATAAGTCGATTTCTAGACCTAGCGCCCGAACTTCATCTTTAAACAAGTCTCTGAGAGGCTCGATAAGTTCAAACTTCATATCTTCCGGCAAACCACCAACATTGTGATGGCTTTTGATAACAGCAGCGGTTGCTGTTCCGCTTTCAATAACATCCGGATAGAGTGTCCCTTGAACCAAATAGTCGATATCACCAAGCTTGGCTGATTCTACTTCAAATACGCGAATAAACTCTTCACCGATAATTTTCCGTTTTTGTTCAGGCTCAGTTACGCCTTCCAAGCGTTTCATGAAGCGATCAACAGCATCTACATATACCAGATTCATTTTAAAGCCGTCACGGAAAGTTTTTACCACCTGCTCAGCTTCGCCTTTACGCAAGAAGCCATGATTAACAAATACACAGGTTAATTGATCGCCAATCGCCCGGTGCACCAATACGGCCGCAACCGAGGAATCTACACCGCCGCTCAGTGCGCACAGTACACGTTTATTGCCAACCTGAGCCCGAATCTTGGCAACAGCCTGGTCAACAAAAGAACCCATATTCCAATTGCCTTTGCAGTTACAGGTGTCAAATAAGAAATTCTTCAGCATCTGCATACCTTCAGGCGTATGTACTACCTCTGGATGAAATTGCACGCCATAAATCTGACGCTCTTTATTTTCCATAGCTGCTACCGGCGTACTGTTGGTATGGGCGGTGACAGTAAAACCTGTCGGCGGTTCAGCAATATAATCGCCATGACTCATCCACACCTGCGTTTCGGCACTAACGCCAGTAAACACCCCATCATTTTTATCAACCACAAGTTTGGTATTACCATATTCCCGCGAATCAGCATGCGCAACTTTGCCGCCAAGAGTATGGGCTGTCAACTGCATACCATAACAGATACCCATAATCGGCAGATTAATTTCAAATACCTTAGGATCACATTTAGGCGCACCGTCACCGTAAACGCTGGATGGCCCACCGGAAAAAACAATCCCCTTCGGAGCCAGTTGACGAATTTTTTCGATACTGGTATTAAAAGGGACAATTTCGCAGTATACACCACATTCACGGATTCGTCTGGCAATTAGCTGACTATACTGGCCGCCAAAATCCATAACCAAAATCATTTCTTGCTTTTCTGTCGTCATATATAGAGACCTCCACCTCAGATAGTTAAGCAAAATTAGTTATCGGCATAAGTCTGGGACTTTATGCAATCTCATCAATTTCGCCATATATCGTCAAATTCCTGCCGCCAAAATGAATTAAGTGCAAAAAAATAAGATTGCTGCCCTGGCGCAGCAATCTCTTTGCCTAGTGACGCTGTATTCCCTGTTCACTGTACTTTTCCAATAATTCTCCTACCGTAACAAAACTATAGCCTTCGGCTTTCATTTTCTCAATAAGAATTGGCAGCGCGTCAGCAGTCTGTACCGGCGTATCTGAGGCATGCATGAGAATAATCGCCCCTGGTTTCAGGCGTTTCATAACTCTTTCAACAATGGCATCCCGCCCGGGGTTTTTCCAGTCGAGGGAATCCACATTCCAAATAATTGTTTTGTAGCCCAGTTCATCAGTGGCTTTTAATGATTTTTGGCTATAATGTCCGTTAGGCGGCCGCAATAAGTGCGGCTCTACTCCGGTTACTTCCTTTATTTGCTCATGAGCTTTCGTAATATCTTCTTTTACCCATTCTGGTGACATATCGCCATAGTTTTCATGCCGGTACCCATGGCTGGCGATCTCATGTCCGTCTTGGGCTATACGTTGCGCAACCTCAGGATACTTTTTTGACCATGGTCCCATGATAAAGAAGGTCGAGTGAATACTGTTTTTTTGCAAGGTATCTAAAATTGAAGGCGTAAATTTATTGCCCCAGGAATGATCAAAGGTAAGTGCCACCACTTTTTGGTCAGTACGAGTCCCGGCAATAGCTATCGGCCCACCGGAAATTACGGTGGCAACTTGCACATACATAGCCGATATCGCAAACAACCCAACAATACTATAGAAAATATTGCGGTGATGAAATAGGCGATGCAAGCTAATAATCATAGATCCCCCTCCCTCCGCAGTACAATAGTATGTATGCATCAGGCAGGATGATTATGCTTAGGTTCTTATAGGCCAATATAATCAAATAACTTTGAAACTATTGCTTGACCAGTCTGATTACTTAACCACAGTATACCGCAACAGTACTTTGTTATGATCCTCTGTCCTCATATAATCCAGGCCAATCCGGTTGACCCGAATTCCAATCCCAACGGTATCGGCTCCCCCGAAGAGATCAATCTGCGGTCTGCGCTTTTGTACGGTTAACTCTGCCAATCTCTTATTAAGCACTTTGGTATCATTTTCTCTTTGCAACGCAACTTCTTTATTTACTAAATCGGTTACATCAATAGTAGCTGCGGAATTAATTTCACCTGTGAGTTTTCCTTGTTCAAACTTTGTTTTTTCCCCTGTTATACCCTGCATTTCAAACAGCTGATTGTTATACTTCATATAAAGCGCCGGCGCCGGAACAGTTAACTCAACATCGGTCTTCTCCTGAACAGCAGTCGTCTGACCGGTACTATCCCGGTAAATAATCGTTTCTTTAGGCACATAAGCCATTTGCGTAACTGTTTTAGTCTCAGTTTTAATCACAGGAGGTTTCTGCCTTTCTGTGTACAGCAATTGTTCGGTATTGTTTAACTTTTCTTTGACACTAGCCAGTGCTGCCCGCAAATCCGATATATACCAGGAATGCATTGCCCAGGCACCTAAACCCAGCCCTAAAGAAAATACAAGTACATAAGGTATATATTTTTTCCACCAGTTGCCGGTCAGCTTGTCGATGATTGAATCAACCACTTCTGAATCGCTCAAAATGTATTCACACTCCTATTTATCATCTTCACTATTACTATATTTTGGCGAGCGATTTCTTGTCACAACTATAAGCAGAAAAGCGTTAACAAATGGAATTGCAAATTTTTATTAAAGCAAAAAGGCCGTCTATAAGCTTTTCGCTTATAAACGACCTTATTTGTTAAACTATTTATTCTTGCACTAGAGTGTAGCAGCATTTGCAACTTGCCGGAAATCAATCCCTTGTTATAGGGATTATCGGCAAATTACATCATGCCCATGCCACCCATACCGCCCATTCCACCCATGCCGCCCATACCAGCAGCAGCACCAGCGTCTTTTTCAGGCTTATCAGCAACAAGAGTTTCCGTGGTAAGAACCATAGCCGCGATACTTGCAGCATTTTGCAATGCGGAGCGAGTAACTTTAGCCGGGTCAACAATACCAGCAGCAATCATATCGATATATTCTTCAGTAAGAGCGTTAAAGCCTTTGCCCTTGCCGGCTTTCTTAACGTTCTCAACAACAACCGAACCTTCTAAGCCGGCATTGTTAGCAATTTGACGTACCGGTTCTTCAATGGCGCGTCTAACAATTTCAACACCGGTTTTTTCATCGCCGGTAAGTTTCAGGCTGTCTAAGCTAGGCTGAATGTCGATAAAAGTAGTACCGCCACCAGCAACAATGCCTTCTTCAACTGCAGCACGGGTAGCATTCAGAGCATCTTCAATGCGCAGTTTCTTTTCTTTGAGTTCTACTTCAGTAGCAGCACCCACTTGAATAACAGCTACGCCGCCAGCCAGTTTGGCCAAGCGTTCTTGCAGTTTTTCTTTGTCGAAATCAGAAGTGGTCTCTTCGATATGAGTACGGATTTGAGCAACACGCTTTTTGATTTCGTCAGCAGAACCGCTGCCGTCAACAACAGTAGTTTCTTCTTTGGATACGCGTACTTGACGGGCACGACCAAGATCTTCCATAGTTACGCTGTCAAGTTTGCGTCCGAGTTCTTCGGTAATAACAGCGCCACCGGTAAGGATAGCGATGTCTTCCAACATAGCTTTTCTGCGGTCGCCAAAGCCAGGAGCTTTTACAGCAACAGCGCGGAAGGTGCCGCGAAGTTTATTAACAACCAGAGTAGCAAGGGCTTCGCCTTCTACATCTTCAGCAACAATTAAGAGCTCTTTGCCTTGTTGAACTACTTTTTCCAGTACTGGTAAGAGGTCGGCAATAGCGCCAATCTTACGGTCAGTAATCAGGATGTATGGATCGTTCAGTACGGCTTCCATCTTGTCCGGATCAGTAACCATGTAAGGGGAGATATAACCGCGGTCAAATTGCATGCCTTCTACAACATCAAGGTCAGTACCCATGGTTTTGGACTCTTCAACAGTGATAACACCGTCTTTGCCCACTTTTTCCATAGCTTCTGCAATCAGGGTCCCGATTTCTTCATCAGCAGCGGAAATGGAAGCAACTTGTGCGATTGCGTCTTTGGTTTCAACTTTTTTGGAGTTGCTTTTGATTTCGCCAACAAGTACATTAACTGCTTGCTGAATGCCTTTTTTCAGAATCATGGGGTTAGCACCAGCAGCTACGTTTTTCATACCTTCGCGAATCATAGCTTGTGCCAGCAAAGTAGCGGTAGTGGTACCGTCACCGGCAACGTCATTGGTTTTGGTGGCAACTTCTTTTACAAGCTGTGCACCCATATTTTCAAACGGATCTTCCAGATCAATGTCACGGGCAATGGTTACACCATCATTAGTGATTGCCGGAGCGCCGAATTTTTTATCAAGTACTACATTGCGACCTTTAGGTCCTAAAGTAACTTTAACAGCATTAGCCAGTGCGTTTACGCCTCTCTCGAGTGCCCGGCGTGCTTCTTCGTCAAATAAAATTTGTTTAGCCATTTATGTATTACCTACCTTTCACTTTATAGTAAAATTGGGTGTTATTAAATTATAGCCAGGATGTCTCTCTCGCTGATAACGAGGTAATCTTTGCCCTCGACCTTAACTTCGGTGCCAGCATATTTGGAGAAAATAACACTGTCGCCAACTTTAACCTCAACAGCAACTTTTTGGCCGTTTTCCAGAGTCTTGCCTGTTCCAACAGCTACAACTTTACCTTCTTGAGGCTTCTCCTTAACTGTGTCAGGAAGAACGATACCGCTTTTAGTAACTTCCTCCTTTGCCAAAGCTTCAATCACTACTCTGTCGCCTAATGGCTTAATCATGTAAAGACCTCCCTTTATAGTGTGTTATATAGTTTATCGGTTGTTGTTAGCACTCACTCAAGACGAGTGCTAATTCCATAATTTATAATATAAAATTCTGCATGAAAAAGCAAGAGCATTTGCGTAAAAATCTATATATTTTTTAAAATTTTTATTGGAAATATAAGGGGCAGAGACTTCTCGCCTCTGCCCGCTCCCCAACATAATGGGTTATCGCTTGCGTGTAGCTGACTCTACAATAGCCGCCGCTACATCCCTAATTGATTTTCGTTTACTCATACTATACTGCTGAATACGGCGGTAAGCCTCTGTCTCGGTTAAACTATAGGCATCCATCAAAATCCCTTTGGCACGGTCAAGTATTTTTCTGGTTTCCAGTGAATTTTTAACTTCTTCCAGTTCTTTTTCTAGGTCTGCAAATTCCTTAAACCGCGATAAGGCAATTTCCATTGCTGGAAACAAGTTAGCTTCTTTGACTGGTTTGACCAGATAAGCAAGCACACCTGAATCCTTAGCCTTTTCAACAATTTCTTTTTGGCTAAAAGCAGTCAATAATAGAACCGGTGCCAACTTTTCATTGGAGATGATTTTAGCGGCCGTAATTCCATCCATTTCAGGCATTTTGATATCCATGATAACAAGGTCAGGTTGGCATTTGCGGGCCATTTCTACCGCTTTTACGCCGTCTTGCGCTTCTCCTACTACAGTATGTCCGGCTTCTTCTAGTATTTCTTTTAAATCCATTCGTATAATTGATTCATTATCTGCAACTACTATCCGCAAAGCTTCCATGTTAATCCTCCTTGACCTCTTTCACACCTTCCGTAAGGCGGGGAATCGTAATAAAGGCATGAGTACCGGAACGGGAAAAAAGGCGAAATTTTCCTCCAAGGTCATTTTCAATCAGTGTCCTGACTATCTGTAATCCCAGACTATTGGTATTATCAAGGCTAAAATTCTCAGGTAAACCAATACCGTCATCATAAATATCTATTTGGTAGTTCTCTTGGGTTGTCGTAATATCAACGCCAATAAGGCCTTCCTTACGACCAACAAAACCATGTTCAATCGAATTTTGAATAAGCTCATTAATCACTAGTGCCAAACTACTTGCCTGCTCAGACGGTAAGATAACCGTCTGCCCGTTAAATACGGTTTCAATATTAAAATTGGGTTCAAGCATATTTTGGATTACCATGTCCAGTATGTTTTTTGTAACTTCAGCCACATCGATAATGCCTCTGTCCTGTTGGGACAAAAACTCGTGAACAACCGATATGCTCAAAATCCGGTTAACGCTTTCTCTTAAGGCAGCCTTAACTTCCGGAGTCTTGGTACGCCTGGCCTGTAGTCGCAGCAAACTGGCAATGGTTTGCAGATTATTTTTAACCCGATGATGTATCTCTTGAATTACAGCTGATTTTACCAGTAATTCTTTTTCTTTTTTTCGAAGCTCAGTTACATCGGCAATAATAAATACAGTGCGTACTACTAAATTACCGACAAAAATAGGAATCGCCCGTTGTACCAAAATCACATTACCGACAGTAGCTTCCTTTTCAAGTGGCTGACCTGTGGATAATGCCTTTTGCGCCAGTCTCATATTGACCTGGCGGTCAGATGCCCGGCGTCCGACAATCTGATTGATACCGAGAACTTTGTAAATAGCATCGGCTGCTGAATTGGCAAAAGTAACATACCCGCGTTCGTCAATAATAATAATACCATCACGAGTACCTAACGGCCGATAAAATTTTCGTCCCATTGTTTCATCAAAGGTCGCCATAGTTAAGAGCATGGAGGCGGTTTCCACCAGCATACCATGACCCTCAGCAATTGCTTCCTGATTACTGGTTTCAAAACTTGCCGCTGCAATTATATTGCCTGTCGCATCCTTTATCGGATACACCCGCATTTCCAATGCATCCATGCCAAGCTCCCACTCGCGCTGTCCTGCTATAGCAGTCCCATAAGAAAGCGTTCGCCATATTAGCGGTTCTTCCACAACTTGTACGGTACTGCCAAGAATATTGGTTTTGAAATCAATATAACAGGTATTAGGTTTGGCTTGGGCAACAATGGCCAGAAAGTTGTCACTGCGTGCCTGAGCATACAGGGTAACCTGGGCGTGGGCAAGATCAGCTGCCAATCCAAGAACGCTCGCCGCATTCTCGATTACTTGTGTTTGCTGCGCGGTCAAGGCAGTTATTTTGCAGCATATATCAGCAACTACGCCCATAAATTTCCCCCATTCAGAATTAACCAAGGTACTAATCTTTATGTATTCAACTATATCTGTAAAAATTCCTTGGTATCTGGTCACAAGTTAAATCACCAGTACCTTAATTTGTGGACATACTTCGACACTGTATATTCACCACTTACAAATGGTGAATATACAGCGGATTAGACATTGGGTAAAACTTTTTCTGTCTATCCACACCTATCTTGTTGTTATCCCCGAAGTTATCCACATTATCCACAAACTTACCCACAACACAATTGTTGTATATCGCTGCGCATTTATCCATTTTGCACAAAATTACTCACATTATCCACAATTGTAGTATTATTGTTTTCCACATTACCCGCGCCCTAATTTAAGTGTCGGCAGCGCATTAAGATGGAGATCGGCAAAATCCTGAGCTAAATACTGATAATGTGCACGGCAGGCAATCATTGCCGCATTATCGGTACACAGTACTGGCGGCGGATAAAATAACGCTATATCATTCTGCTCAGCGGCCGCTGCCAGTTCGGTTTGCAAATAAGAATTTGCTGCCACTCCCCCGGCAATAACAAGTTGTTTAACGCCAACATGATTGGCGGCGGCTATCGCTTTTTCCACCAACACACCAACAACGGCAGCCTGAAAACTTGCGGCTACGTCAGGCACGCACACCGCATCCCCATGCTGAGCTGCGGTATTCAGGTAATTTAACACCGCCGATTTTAAACCACTAAAGCTAAACGCAAATTTATTTTCACCTTCTTGTCCCGCAAAAGCACGCGGAAACGCAATGGCATTAGGATTGCCCTCTTTGGCTGCTTTATCAATATGCGGGCCGCCAGGATAGGGGAAATTCATAACCCTGGCAATTTTATCAAAGGCTTCCCCTGCCGCATCATCACGAGTCTGGCCCAAAAGTTCCAGTTCATTATAATCCTTGAGATGAATCAGCGAAGTATGACCACCTGACACCACCAGCGCCACAAACGGCGGCTTTAGTTCTTCATGCGCTAAAAAGTTGGCAAAAATATGTCCTTCTAAATGGTTAACCCCAATTAACGGTTTGTTAAGCGCAAAAGCCAGCGCCTTGGCAGTGGCTACTCCTACTAAGAGTGCACCGACTAATCCCGGCCCATAAGTCACCCCAATGGCATCAACCTCAGCCATGGTGGTTCCCGCTTCCTTTAATGCCTGATCGATAACCGGAATAACATTTTCGATATGCTTGCGCGAGGCAATCTCCGGCACCACACCACCAAATTTCTGATGTGTCGGTACCTGTGACGAAATAATATTAGATAAAATTCTGCGGCCATTCACGACAACAGCTGCTGAAGTTTCGTCGCAGCTTGTTTCTACAGCCAATATTATGTTTTGCTTCATAAGGACAGACCTCCATCATATGTCTGCTAATTATTACATACTCAAACAATGTATTTTAATTGCACCAGCGAGCCACATTAAAATCAAGGACAATAACATGCAGTCCAGGAAAGGAGGTGCACGCATATGGCACGCTCGAATAAACCTGTAAATCCTGGGGCTGAAAACGCTCTTGACCAAATGAAAATGGAAGTTGCTAATGAATTAGGTATTTCCGAGCGAGTTCGCAGCCAAGGATGGTCGACTATGACCTCTGCTGACTGTGGTCGTGTAGGCGGTCACATGGTTCGTAAAATGATCGAGCAATATGAATCTACTCTCCAATAGATCTTTATAGCCTAGGGCGGCCACAGCCGCCCTAGTGCTTTGTCCAGAAACTAAATTGCTCTAACCTTCTCACCTTTTTACGAAGGCAAGAACAACTTAGTCTCTGGATAAGTTCAAGTCAAAATCTTTTGGGTTCAGACGCAACTGACACGACATCACCTTTTAGCCGGCTACCGCATATGCTAAGATACACAATCACCCTTTGAGGGCTGCGAATTAATCACGCGGCTCTCTTTTTTTTCGAAACTGGCGATAAACGCCCATCTGCTGCGTTACTCCTGTGGGCGTTCCCTCCGACGTACTTCCCAGTACGACTACGGGTACGTCCTCGTCGTGCCTTGCATATGGACATTTCTAGCCAGTTTCGGGCTTTTAGAGATTGTCCAGCCACATAATCAGCGCATCTTCACCTAGTTCAGCGTAGTAGTTCGGGCGAATGCCGCGTTCGACGAAGCCACGGCGCGAATACAGGTTGCGGGCTGCCGTGTTTGACGGGCGGACTTCCAGTGTCATACTGGTTGCCCCCAGTATTTTAGCAGCAGCAATCATATGCTCTAATAACAGTGTCCCCAAACCCCGTCCCCGGCACTCAGGCAAGAGGGCAACATTGGTGACATGTGCCTCGTCTACTACACTCCAAAAACCGGCATAGCCTATCAGCTTCCCAGCTTCTTCAACAACTAAATAATGCGCCAGATCATTGCTATTTATTTCTTCTTCGAATGCCTTGCGAGACCACGGAGTAGAAAAAGACAGATTCTCTACCACCAGCACAGCCTCAATGTCCTCAACCCGCATCGGCCTGATACATAATTCAGACACTAGCGGCACTCCTTGGCTTGCCGGCGTTCCCATAATTCTTCTGCCTCTGAACGTCTGATGTAGAGTGGCTCCAAAGCAGCAATATCATGTTGTATGCCCTGAGCATACATAATTTGTGCCATAACAGCTACACTCCCGGCACGCGGCATAACCACATGCGGCGGTACAGGCTGAGCAATGTCGGCTTTATGCATAACAGCAGCTTCACCTAACATTAAAAATGGCTTTTCCATTTTGGCAAGCTCGTCCTGAGCCTGCGCAAAGGACATAACCTGAGGCGGCTTTATTTCAAAAACATTATTTTCGCGCCATTCATATAAGCCCAAATACACATTGCCCTTCTGGGCATCAAGCATAGGTGCCAGAATTACTCCTGGAACCGGACAGGAAAACGCCAGCGCTGCCAGAGTAGGTACGCCGATAAGCGGAATATTGAGGGCATATGTTAAGGCTTTTGCTGTTGCTAAACCAATCCTGAGACCGGTAAAAGAACCTGGCCCAATACTTACGGCAACCGCCTTTAAATTAGCTTGCTCCACTTCAGCCATTTCAAGCAGGCTGGCAATATGAGGCATCAGCCTTTCCGAATGTGTTTTTCTGGTTTGAATCGTAAGTTCAGCCACCAGCGTGTCTGAGGTGGCAATGGCTACACTCGATACAAGGGTAGCTGTATCAACAGCAAGAATCGGCAACCTGTTTCAACTCCTCACAAAGCATTTGATATCGTTTTCCTACGGCCTTGAGATTAATAATACGTTCATCTGGCAGCTCACCATACTCTAAGGTCAGCCACAAATGTTCTTTTGGCAAAAACTCACTGAATCTCTCAGGCCACTCGATGATAGCGATACCACCGGCTTCCACATAATGATCAAAGCCAATATCAGCGAGCTCAGACGGATGTTCGAGGCGATATAAATCAAAATGATATATTGCAAGATCCTGCCCGGCCTCAGTCTGGCCATCATATACATTTAACACGGTAAAGGTAGGACTGCTTACAACATCGGCTACCTTTAGGCCGGCTGCAATTCCCTGACTTAACAAGGTTTTGCCGGCACCAAGATTTCCGGACAAACAGATAACATCTCCAGGCTTTAGCATCTCAGCCAACGCTTGTCCAAAATTATAGGTTTCCTCTGATGATGCCGTCTTTTTCTCTATTTTGGCAGGCGGCAGTTCCTTTCGAAAGTGGTTATAGCCTTTGGCTTCAATAGCCTGGCTGTCACCATCTTCGTCAACAAGCACCACACCTTCACCTGTATCTACAATCTCACCAATCTTAACCACTTGCAGTTCCGGCTTGGCTTTCAACAATTCTTCAAACTTCCTTGGTTCCATAGTAAATAAAAGCTGAAAATCTTCGCCGCCATACAAAGCATAATCAAGTGCCTGCTTACCTAACTTTCCGGTCGCTTCTTTCAGCTCATCGGTAAGAGGAATCTGCTTGGCATACAGCCGCACTCCCACACCACTGGCTTTGGCTATTTCGTGCGCTTCACTGGCCAAGCCATCGCTAATATCATCCATACTGGTGGCACCGGCTGCGGCAAGTACCGGGCCTGTTTTTACCTGTGGGCGCGGCGACAAATGAGCGGTAACCAGCGGCCAGGCAAAGTCAAAATCCTCCCACTCACCGGCTGTCAGCAAATCAAGCCCTGCGCCGGAATTTCCGAGGCAACCGGTAACGGCCACAATATCGCCAGCCTGAGCGCCTGAGCGTCTCACTAAATTAACCGGCTCTACCTCGCCGGTTACGGCAACATTAATTACAAGTCCACTAGGACTTGAGACTGTATCACCGCCAACAATATTAACCCCAAATTCATGGCAAATCTCTTTCATGCCCTGATATAAATTCACAACAAAATCTGGCGGCGTAGTTGGCGGTAAAGCCAACGATACTACAGCATGTCGCGGCACGCCGCCCATAGCGGCAATATCGCTTAAATTAACCGCAATTGCCTTATACCCAAGCTGCCAGGCTGTTGTAGTAGCTAAATCAAAATGCACGGATTCAACTAACATATCTGTTGTAATCAGCAGCAATTGTCGGGGTGTTGGCAGCAACACGGCAGCATCATCACCAATACCAAGAACCACACTGCCTTGGTCACTGATTGTATCTTCTTTAATTAAATCAATTAGACCGAATTCTCCTAGATTTTCAAGTTCATTCATGGAAACACCACCTCTATGGCTGCATAATGTTTCTAATAAATTCTCTTTTATGTAAGTATTTCCTGCAAGAATAGTATACCTAAACACGAAAAAAAGTTGTACTCATAGAGGATTTATCCTTATCATTATCAAATTTATTCCACCATAGTTTGAAAATCCCAGGAGGACTTTGTATGGATAACCTGCGACTAAAGATCTCTAATATCGACAGAGTGGGGCTGGTCCTGGATATTTCCCGGATACTTGCCGCCAGAAAAATCAACATCATCTCCATGGAAGTCGAACTCAACACAATATACATGGAGTTTCAGGCACTTTCTCTCGCCACTAAGCAAAGCCTGTATGACGAACTCTTTTCCATCCCGCAAATTACCAATGTGACTGAAATAAATCTTATGCCTCATCAGGAACATGCCGAACAACTTAATGCCGTACTTACCTCGGTAAGTGACGGTATTGTCAGTATTGACCTTGAGCGGCGGATTACCCAGTATAACTTTGCGGCCGAAAAAATTATCCGCTTACCGGCCAGCGATGTCCTGGGACACAAATTTGATGATATTTTCCCTGCCGACAGTCCGTTAATAACTACGTTAACTCGGGGAATACCTTATAACAACCGTGAAATAGTCCTGGAAAAAACCAAAAGCCACTATTTATCCAGCGGACGGCCAATCAGAGACAGGAACAGCCGTATTATTGGTGCAGTAACCGTTATTAAGGACATCAGCGCCGTCAGAGAGCTTGTATACACCGTTACAGGCCAGCGGCAAATGACCTTTGACGAAATCCTGTTTACAAGCCTAGCTATGCATAAAGTCATAGCTCTGGCTAAATCCATTGCTTGCGGCGAATCAACCGTACTTATCCGGGGTGAAACAGGCACAGGCAAAGAACTCATTGCCCGCGCCTTGCATGCGGCGTCAATACGGCATAACAAAATATTTGTCCCCTTAAATTGCGCGGCTATTCCTGACGCCCTCCTCGAAAGTGAGTTATTCGGTTATGAGGACGGCGCTTTTACCGGCGCCGTCAAAGGCGGCAAACATGGTTTGTTTGAGTTTGCCAGCGGCGGCACTATCTTTTTGGATGAAATTGGCGAAATTCCTTCTCACCTTCAAGCCAAACTCTTGCGAGTATTACAGGAAGGAAAAGTAAGGCGTATTGGCAGCACCCGGGAAATCCCTGTTAATATTCGCATCCTGGCTGCCACCAACCGTAATCTTGAAAAGATGGTTGCCTCCGGAAGTTTTCGCGAGGACTTATATTACCGCCTTAATGTAATACCGCTGTTTATCCCCCCTTTGCGCGAGCGCCGGGATGATATTCCACTCTTAGCCCAAACCTTTATTGAGCGTTGTTCTGCCCGCCTTCACAAAGACATTACCGCAATTGACCAAAACGCCCTTAATAAGCTGATTAATTATCCTTGGCCCGGAAATATCCGCGAATTAGAAAATGTCATTGAGCGGGCTGCCAATATCGTTGCCGGTACTACCATTTACGGTGAGCATATTATATTCGACCAGGATTATACACTGCCGCCAGTTGCTAATCCCATCTATAACCGGACTCTGGATGAAATTATCACTGAGGTCGAGCATGACGTACTTAGTCGCGCAGTAAAAAAATATACCAGCTCCCGGCAATTGGGCGCCGCTCTGGGCCTGTCCCATACGGCTATACTAAAAAAACTGCGAAAACATAAGTTGTTGCCAGAACAAAAAAACTAAATAAAGAACAGCAAAAAAGCAGCAGTCTCTGATTACCAAGAACTGCTGCTTTTTGTTATTTTTTTATAATTTTTTCGGAACGGCTAAGTGGTTCACTGGTGTCCATATGCCCGGAGATGGTCTCAATTTTCTTGCCATTAACTAAAATCTGCACCTGATGAATATCAGGAAACTCGGTCAGTGTGTTAACAATCGCTGACACCAGCAAAATTTCAGTGGCCGAACCGCCGCCATTGCGTTTAATTAATTTATCATTAAAATCCGCATAAGCAATATGGTCTTTAATTGTCAGGTTTTTTAACTGCGTCCCCTCTGGCATAATACCAACCAGGTCCGGGTTTTTGCTGCCTGCTAATAAGAGCTCCATTGCTGTCTTGGCCGGATGGCTGTCAACAGGTACTTTGTGTGTTACCGGCACAAGATACATGGCGTCTTTTGTAGCATGGTAAACCACAAGCTGCATTGTCTTCTCTGTATTAGCCGCAGTACCATTTGGCTGCGACTGTTCAACACCCTTGTTATTGCCAGGAGTCGCCGTTCCCGTCTGACTGGCAGGAGCAGCACCATCACATCCGGCAATTGCAAACGCCGTAACCATCAGCATAGCCATTATGAGTAATCTAATAGTTTTCATCATACCCACCTCTTTAGTTTAGCTTGGAAGCCTGGTCAAAGAACCGCTCCAGTCCCCGTACTATTCCTTGCGCCATATCATCTTGAAATTCGGGTGAGCTTAAAAGTTTCTCTTCTTTGGGGTTAGATATAAAGGCCAGCTCCACAAGTACTGCCGGCATCAGTGTTCTCTTAATAACATAGAAGTTGGCTGTTTTGGTTCGTCTGTCCTGTAATTGGCCGGCGTCAATCAAATTGGTTTGTATTGCCGAAGCCAGCATCGAATCATACAGGCTTTTTTGATAATAATAGGTGGTAGTACCACCTGCGGCAGGATTGGAAAATGAATCGCAATGAATACTGACAAATACATCAGCCTTTCGGCTGTTAGCCAGTGAAGAACGAGATTTCAATTCTTCGACATCAGTTGCATTTGGGCCAAATACATCGCGGTCATCCTGACGAGTCATGATAACTCTGGCCCCTGCCTTTTCCAACAATTCTTTTACTTCTAAAGCCACTGCCAAATTTGCCGTTTTCTCCTGATACCGGCTCGGACCAATTGCGCCGGGATCACTGCCGCCATGGCCAGGATCAATGGCAATTACCTTATTCTTCAGTCCTGCCGTAAAGGAGAAGTCCGGGCGCGGCATAGGCTTGTTGATATCCACAACCACCCGAAAAGGTTTATTGGCTTTGGGATCACTCGGAAGAGTAAACACACTGTAATCGCCGTCTTCCACCGTTAACGGTAAATCAAAAGTTACTTTAGTATCTTGCCCGCTAACATCAAAGCTGACTTTCTCAATAACTTTTCCGTCAAATTCAAGATCAGCAACGTCTTTACCCGGGGTTGTCCCTTTAACAGTCACAACCAACCGAGGCGTAGGGGTATTAATAACAACGCCACTGGCCTTGACAGGGCCGGATACATCCATAACTAGGCGCATTTTAGCAGCGCCGGTAACAGCTTCGGTATGATTAGCCCAGCGAACTTTACTAAGTTCTAAACTGCTGCCTATAGCAGAATTAGCTGTCTGCCCATAAGGTTTAGCAGCAGCATATACACTTGTCCACGAAGCAGCAAACAGGGTAATCAACAATAATAACACTACTTTTCGCAATAAAGGCACCTCCAAACCGCGAAGTGTCTTTATTATTTTCGAGTTTATTGTCAAAATTCCTGCAGGACTGGTGTCATAAATCTTCAAAAACCTGAAAATATATACACAAATTACAGATTATTGGTTATTATTACCTTGGTTCTGCTCCATAATTTGTGCAAAAAGCTCATCTACTTCAGCTTGCGCCTCTCTGGTTGCTTCAAGATCAACGCTAATCTCGATTGCCAGAACATCGCCGGCTTTAGCCTCAGGCAACAGTTCCTTAGGCCAATTTACACTGATTTCCTCTTCACCGGCTAAGAGCACTGCCTTGCTGTCTTCAAACCGGTCTAATACTGCTTTAAGCTTCATAATTATCGCTCCTTGGTAATGGTATAGTTTTTCCCATCACTGGATACTGTCACTGTCCCATCCTTATCGGTACGATATATTGCGATTTTCTTATCCTGGTATTTTTTTAATGTGGATGGATGTGGATGATGATACTCATTATTGGCACCAAGCGAAATAATCGCCGCTTCCGGACTTACCGCCTGCAAAAATGGTACAGACGAAGAAGTGCGACTGCCATGATGTCCACTCTTTAACACAACACTTTTCAGGGTAGATGCATCTTTTTTAAGCATTCTCGCTTCTGATTCACTTTCCGCGTCACCAGTCAGCAGCATCGAAAAGTTTTGGTATACCAGTTTGGCTACTATCGAGTTATTATTCAAATCTGCTTCACTGCCAGTGATGGGAGACTTATCAGGTGCCAAGATGGTAAGCACCATGTCACTTCCCAGATCAATTGTCATCCCGGCACTAACTACGGTAAAGGGAATACTCTTTTTCTGGATTTGCGTTAAGTATTGCTTATATAGGTTTGATGTGGTTTTTTGTCCACTGTCATAGATCTGTTTTACGGTAAACGCTTGCAGCACGGCAGTTGCTCCGCCGATATGATCAGCGTGCGGATGGGTAATAATCAGCTTGTCGATTGTCGTAATACCTTGACTTTTCAACATTTTAACAAGCTCATCCTTTGCCGGTACATCACCGGTGTCAACAAGTACGACCTGGTCTTTGGCACGAATAAGGATAGCATCCCCTTGGCCGACATCCAGTACCTTAACCGTAAGCGGCGCATTAGCCGCCGTCAGATTGTTGCTGCCGGCTATTCCGCCTTTACATCCTGCCATTAAAACCATCGAAAAAACAGTCACGACAATAACCAGCCATGACCATTTGCGAATACTGTTCATTTTGTCTCTCCCCCATTATGAAATGCTTGAAAACTAAAAATAGGCAGTTGCCCGCCTATCCCTCGTTCTTACAGCTGAACCAAACCAATACTAATCCGAATTGCTTCGTCTACTTTATTCATGATTTCTTCACTTAAATGAGTAACTTTTTCCCGCAGACGTCGTTTATCAATAGTGCGCAGTTGTTCTAATAGCACAACAGAATCTTTTTCAAGATTGTATTGTTTGGCATTAAGCTCAACGTGAGTAGGCAGCTTGGCTTTGGAAATCTGTGAAGTAATAGCTGCAACAATAACTGTTGGACTATATTTATTACCAACATCGTTCTGAATAACCAATACCGGTCTGTGGCCACCCTGTTCTGAGCCCACTACCGGACTCAGATTAGCATAATAAATATCCCCGCGTTTGACAATCATCCTATTCACGCTCCGCCAGTAGTCCAGGCATTAACTCAAACGTGTCAACATCTTCCAATAAGCCTTCTTCAGCTAATGTCAGATTAATGACTGCCATTTCCTGATAACCTTTTTTCATCATATCGCGCACAGCTTTGCGTTTGCGTTCTTCTATATAAAGACGCATGGCATCTCTGACAAACTGGCTTCTGCTCAGTTTATCCATAGCTATTATGCCATCTATTTCTTGTAACAATGCGTTAGGAATACTTATCATGATTCGCCGTAACTCGGCCACACCATCACCCCCGCCAGATATGGAGCATACTAAAAGATGATATTATTATATAAGCGTTGCTATACTAGTGTCAACTTTTTTTATATACTTTAATAATTATTGATTCCATACAAAGCAGCCGGCACTGCTTTAATCAAATCGGTTGCCGACATCCCGACCATACCGGCCTGAGCAGCTATATCACCGGCCAAACCATGTAGATATACTCCGGCAACGGCCGCATCATGACTGGACATGCCTTGGGCTAGCAATGCAGCAATAATCCCGGTTAACGCGTCCCCGGTACCACCGGTAGCCATACCAGCATTTCCTGTTGTATTAATATATACTTCACCATCAGGAAATGCAACTATTGTATGTGCTCCTTTTAATACGACAATACAGCCCCATTCTCCTGCTGCCTTCCTGGCTACCTGTACACGATCAGCATTTACCTCCTGCGCGCTTAACCCTGTCAATAGTCCCATTTCTCCAGGATGCGGCGTAATCACAGGCAAGGCCGCACAATCAGCCAAAATATGTGTATAGCCGACCAAAGCATATAACGCATCGGCATCAATAACCAAGGGACACTCTACCGTCGCAATCACTTCTCTCACCGCCAAAGCGGTTTCTTCATGACGCCCAAGCCCTGGTCCAATTGCCAACACATCGCTCCCCGCAGCCAGTTTAACAATATCTTCTACCGCTTCCAGGCTTATGCCGCCTGTTTCGGTTTCACCCAGCGCTTTTGTCATTACCTCGGTAAGCTTCACAGCCAATATCTTTTGAATACCTGCCGGAGCAGCTAGGGTAATCAGCCCTGCTCCGCTTCTAAGTCCGGCCTCTGCCGTCATCGCCGCGGCTCCGCTTAACCCTTGAGAACCGGCCACCACGGCCAGCCGCCCATTCATGCCTTTGTGACTGTCCGGACTACGCACAGGCAAGATGGCGCGCACAGCGCTAATCATGAGGATATTCTGCTTAATATGGCGTCCTGCCACAACAGCGGTGGGAATACCAATATCAGCAACTGTCAGTTCGCCGGTGTAGTGAGCTCCGGGATATAAGAACAAACCCGGTTTTGGCAGACCAAAGGTTACGGTGTGCGAAGCCTGTACGGCTTTACCACAAATCTGCCCGGTGTCAGCATCCACACCAGAAGGAATATCTACGGCAACAACAAGTTTGCCGGCGGCATTAATGCAATCAATTACCCGCGCCATATTACCGGCAACTTCGCCGCGAAAGCCAGTCCCCAAGAGCGCATCAACCAAACAATCGGCAAAAGTAGCCGCTATCTTTACTTTGTCCCAGTCGCGTTCACCGGTAATTTCAATAGTATCTATATTCATTTTGTCAATTATGTCCAGATTTATACGGGCCTCACCACTTACCGCCGATTTCTCTCCTAATAAAAACACCTTTACTTTTACACCCTGATTAGCAAGATGCCTCGCAATAACATAACCGTCGCCGCCATTATTGCCTTTTCCGGCAAAAATACAGATCTTGCGGTCTGCTAACATCTCAAACATTGACTCCAAATGCCGCACGACAGCTACGCCGGCATTCTCCATCAACACCGTCCCTGGAATACCGTAGTCGTTAATGGCAATATGGTCAATCTCCCGCATTTGGGCTGCTGTTGCTGCTCGCATTACTTACTGCCTCCCTCTAACACTGCCTGCGCGGCTGCATACTCCTGAGCATGAGTCAGCGATATGTGTATGGCTGTAACACCGAGGTTGTCCGCCAATGCATTAAAACTGCCATGCAAAACAATTTCCGGCTTCCCGGAACTACCGAGGACTACCTCAATATCCCGGATATTGCCGCCGGCAAAACCGCTGCCAAGCGCCTTAGCCACCGCTTCCTTAGCCGCAAACCGCGCCGCAAACGACGCCGCTTGCTGAACACCGCGCCCGCAGCAATACGCCGCTTCTGCAGCCGTAAACACCCGTTTTATAAAGGCCTCATTGGCGGTAGCCGCCTTAATTCGCTTTATCTCAATAATATCAATACCAATCCCAATAACCACAATATCACCTGCCACAATTTTACAATTATAATTATATACGCAAATTCTCAAAAAACATATATGTTACTCAAATATTCACCACTAAATTATGGCAACAACATATATATATCACAACTATATAGAAAAAGGCGGACTACATCACATGCAATCCCCCTCGTCTAAACTACTTCCTTATTATGCCTGCTTTCAGCCCCAATTACCTGGACGCGCGGCGCAACAAATACACGCCTGGTATAAAGGCTGCGATATTAGGCAGCCATGCCCCCAGCATCGGTGGCAATACACCATTTTGCCCCAGTGAACTACCAATAGTCATAACAATATAATACAGGAAAATAATTACGATACTAAAGCCCAAACCATTTGCCGAGCTTGATCGCGGCGAACTGAGCGCCAACGGTGCACCAACAAGCGCAAAAAACAAACATGCCGATGGAATAGCAGCCCGCTTATGCAATTCTACTAAATAAACATTCTTTTGGCGCTGCCCATCTTTCAGTTTAGCAGCCGCCTGCTTAAGTTCGCGGATTGACATCTCATCACTGCGTTTTTGTTCTGATGTTGAAGCACCTTTACTTTCAGCCGGAAGATATTGTTGGTTAAAATACATGGTTCTAATACTATCAAGCGAAATAATATCCTGGATAGCACCGTTTTCTAGCGACATGCCTTCCTCGTAGCGAACAGCCGTATCTGCTGTTTCAATACGCGTCGGACGATTATTTTCGAATTCCTCGACAGTCACCTGCTCCATAAGCGCAGTGGCTTCGTCATAGCGGCGGGCATAGGTCAAACGCCCGATACCATCCTTGTTTTTTTCTAATATTACCAGGTGTTCCTGGCTTTTGGGCCGGGTATTCCCTTTAATTTCAGTCTGAATAGTATTATTGTAGGCTTCGTTTGCTGCCGGGACCACTGTTTCATTAAAAATAACCGCAAACGCGCTGATAAAGAACGCTGTAATTAATACCGGCGCTATCAGTCGATACAAGCTCACACCTGCTGCCCGCATGGCAATAAGTTCTGACGAAGATGATAACCGCCCAAAGCATAATAGGGTTGCCAGTAACATCGACATCGGAAATGTCAACACGACAACACCTGGCAAACTGTAAAAAAACAGTTTGGCAACAACAACACCTGACGCACCAAATTTCGTTATATACTGGGCGATCCGATACATTGTGCCGCCGCCGATAAACATACTTGAAAATGCGCACACACCAAATATAAAAGGATACATCAGTTCAGTAATAATATATCTATCTAGTATTCTCACGATTTTGTCCTCTCTGGTAGAATAAATGAATCTCGCTTCTTCAGCCAATTATCTACCGAAAACCAAGCTAAACCTATACCAAGAATAACTCCTGCTGTTACCTGTACCCCTGTGTGTGCACTAGTTTCTATTCTTGACCAAGAAATAGCTACTGCGCAGCCATACCATAGCCATGCCAGGCGCGGATAAAACACAGTTAATAAAAAAGCCATGGTAAATGCATGTGTAGTATGACCGCTGGGAAAACCATCCGGCAGGCCGGTGGGCCGCAAAGACAATTCACCAAAATCAATTTCCTTGAGCGCATGAACAACTACCCATACGGCAGCATCTACTTTAAGCACCATAGTAAAAAGGCTCTTACATTTTTTCTTATAAGCCACCCAAAACAAAATTCCGTTACTGACAATCAGAAACACATCATTTCCAATACCACTGAACAAGTTGGCTGCTATGAGGATTTCATTCATGTTGCTTTGAGGAACTAGGAGGGCAATAAGAATCATGACCATTCCAATAACAACCGCAAATTTCATGTTTTGCAGCCAAAAGTTACGGCGGCCAGAAACCATCCCATTCTCTTTCATTAACTACCTCCGCTAATTGGTTTGCTGTTAAAGCCATACTTCATCGGGTAATATCCTTTGAAGTTTTTTGCATAATATACTGCTACATCAAATTCGGCCTGCCCCCTACGATAGATAGGAAGGTTTCCCTTGAATTCAATCGTGTCAAAATACGGCGCCATTTCTTTTTCGATATCAGCCATATTCCGCTGCCCAATAATCAGGGCGTTCTGCCCGCGAAAAGCGGCGGGATTATGCATAAACGCAAAATGATGAGCTTCGTCATCCAGACACATAAGCGGCAGCTTACCGCCAAACGCATAATCCACCTTACCTGCGTCAATCCAATGTCTGGCAACCAAAAAATCAACGTTATAGGTTTTATCCAAAAGACCTTTTTCTGCCACAGTTCCCGGCAGATTAGACCAGTTAAGTGCTTCCCAGGACGGGTCTTCTTTGGCAAACCACCCCGGCTCTGCTGTTTTGATCCAACCGGTAGCCGTATGACTCCCCAAAATAACAACAATAAGCAGAAAAGCAGCAGCCGAAAAAGTCAGCCATCTGCGAACTGACCGGCGGGCAAACTGTATCCAGCCGGTAACCGCCTGACCCAAAAGCGGGAACACCAGTAAATATCCGGGAGCCTGCCAGTGGTATAATCCCTGCGCGCCCCACAAAGTGGCAATTGTAAATAATACAATTGGGCCAGCAGCCAAACAACATAAAAACCAGCGTTTGTCCTGCAGGCCATTAAACCTTGATCTGGCCGGGCCACGTCCAAGCCCCTTGGTAAACTGCCAGATAAGTGGCAACCAAATCCACGGCAAAACCCAAACAGCCTGCCCGGCAATATTAGTAAGCATTTTTCCGGGATAAAACCCGCTGACCGCGCCGCGGCTGCCCTGAAACACGAAAGAAACCCAGTTGTGCTGGGCGTTCCAAATCAATACTGGTGAAAAAACGATAAAAGCAACAAATACAGCCAGATAGGGTCCCGGTGTTGCCAAGACCCAGCGGCGATCTTTGCTGGTAATTAAATAAATAAACAAACCAAGCACCAACAAGGCTGCATGATATTTGCTGAGTAGCCCCAGTCCTAAAAAGACACCGGCTGCTAACCATACAGCAAGTGACTGGCCGCGCTCCTGCGGAAAAAACATATGGCTGAGCAAATAAACCACAACCATCATACAAAACATCAGCGGACCGTCCGGCAATATCCAGCCTCCGCCGCTCAAACCAAACACGGCCGAAACATTAAGCAGCAGCGCTGCCCATACACCAGCCCAGTCACCAAAGAGTCTGGCCGTAAGGCGGTACATCAGCCAGGTCGTCCCTGCAAACAGTACAATAAACGGCAATCGTAATACAGCGGTACTTTCACTACCGGTTATATGTGTTGTCAACCAAATTATCCATAGATGCAGCGGCGGATGATCAAAATAACTTAAGCTGAATTGCCTGGCAACAGCAGTTACATAGGTCTCATCAACACCCAGCCCAATACTTGCACCCAAAGTCAGGCGCAGAAGAGAACCGGCGATAATAATCAACCACACCGCATTATACGGCGAGAGAATAATCGGCATAAAAATCTCCTTTACGGCTTAATGGGTTTAACCTTGGCAGCTTTCATGCCTGTTTTAGCCGTCCTAAGCTTAAGTACCATCCAAACTGCTTCCCGAAAAATCGACGAAGACATCTTCGACTGACCTTCTGCCCGTTCTTCAAATACAATAGGAACTTCCTTTATAGCAAAGCCCAGTAAAAAGGCCCGATATGTCATCTCTATCTGAAAAGAATACCCGTTTGACTTAACATCGTCAAGGTCAATTGTTTCCAACACCTTACGGCGAAAACACTTGAAGCCGCCGGTAAGATCATGAAAAGGCAGACTGAGAATAATCCGCGAGTACAAACTCCCTCCCAGGCTGATAATCCGGCGAATGAGACTCCAGTTGGTTACCCCTCCGCCAGAGACATAGCGGCTGCCTAATACCACATCACAGCCGGTAATAGCTTCCAAAAATTTCGGCAAATACTTTGGATTATGCGAAAAATCGGCATCCATTTCAAAAATATATTCGTACTCCCGCTGTAAAGCCCATTTAAAACCGGCGATATAGGCGGTACCTAAGCCCAATTTCCCTGCACGTTTTATGAGAAATAACCGGCCCTGATATTCGCCGGCCATTAGATTTTCAATCAGCTCGCCCGTACCGTCCGGTGATCCATCGTCAACCACCAAAACATGGATATCGGGAACATAACTATAAATCAGCCCTAATAGTTCACCAATATTGTCTTTTTCATTATAAGTTGGAATAATTACAAGTTTCATGAGTAGTTGCTGCCTCCTCGCGATTTTTGCGCCTGTCATTAAAAGTAATTGCATAGTTAAGCGCAAAATTAAGAACTCCGGTAACACCAATGGCAATAAGCTGCGCCAGCATGGCATTTACGCCAAACTGTTCAACCAAGGCCTTTAAAACCGCAAGATTAGCAACAAAATTAACGATACTGCAAGCAACAAAGGAAATGTACTTGCGCCTGAAACTTTTATCAGCCGCCCTGCCTTTAAAGGTCCATAACAAATTCCAGATAAAATTGTTGGTAACAGCAGCTACAAATGACACCACAGCCGCAGTCATATAACTTATGCCCATAGCAATCAGCGGAACATATACTGCCATGTTAACGCCCACGCCAGACAAACCAATTACCGAAAACTTAGCAAACATCTTTAAAACCATTGTATTGGGTCTCCTTATCTAGCAGTTCATCATAGCCAACACCTATATTATATCCAAAGGCAAGCATAAGTCATTATAATGTTGTTTTTGTATATAGGCAAGCGAAATACCGACAACTTGTCGATTAAACAAAAAATGAGGCTACACAAATTGCCTCATTTTAGCATAAACCAATTATTCACTTATTGCAATAGCATTCAAAATACAAAAATCTTGGAAACATCTTCGGCTACTAATTATGGCCGGTAGTTACGCTGGATCAACACTTCAACCCGGCGGTTAGCCGCGCGGCCTTCTTCTGTATTGTTATTGGCAACCGGCCGGTATTCTCCATAACCGGTAGCACTAAAACGTTCTGGTTTAAGTCCGGTATCCTGGGCTAGCAAAAATCTCATGAAATTTACTCCACGCCGGGAACTAAGCTCCCAGTTAGAAGGAAATTCGGCCGAATTTATTGGCATAATATCAGTATGTCCCGAAACGGTAACCTTTTGGGTAAGCGGTGACAACAGTTTGGATATCTGCTCGCCAAACCGGCGCGATTCCGGTCTGAGAGTAGCGCTGCCTGAGGGAAATAATGCCGTATCCTTAATACGAATCATCAAGCCATCATCAGTTAGCAAAGTTACTAAGTCATTGCCGAGTCCGTTGTCTGCAATATACTTATCTAGTTTCTTCTTAGTATCAACCAACTGCGCAGTTTCCTGATTATACGCCTTTTTCTCTTGGGTTGCCCCTACATTATCCATAACAACCGGCAAATACGGAACCGGCGGAGCCTGGCTGCCATTTTCCGGCTGAGGCGGTTTAGGACTATCCAGCAAAGCCGGGCTACCGCTAAACGCAATATTAAACGAAGCCCTCAACTGTTCAAATTTCTTCGTATCAACCTGGGCAGAAGCAAACAACACAATAAACAATGCCAAGAGCAGAGTTAAAATATCAGAATAAGGAACCAACCAAGTTTCATCGGCATGTTCCTCATGATGTTCTTTTCTCTTCTTCCTCATTATTTATCCTCCGGTTTCGGCTTTAATAATTCCCGAACCTTCTGCGGAATAAATACCAGTAGTTTGGATTCGATGGCCATTGGCGAATCACCGGCTTGCAGGGATAATATCCCTTCTACCATCATGCGTTTGATCTCTACTTCTTCCAGAGATATCAGTTTAAGTTTGTTAGAAAACGGATGCCACAGCACATAACCGGTAAAAATACCCAAGAGTGTAGCAACAAACGCTGCGGCAATCGAGTGACCAAGTACTTCAATATCATTCAAATTACCTAAAGCTGCTATCAAGCCAACTACTGCGCCCAATACACCGAGCGTAGGCGCATACATGCCGGCCTGTGAAAAAATAAGTGCTCCCGAACGATGACGTTCTTCCATGGCTTCAATATCCGCATCAAGCACATCTCGAACAAAATCAACATCCATGCCGTCAATAACCATGCTCATACCATTTTTCAAAAACGGGTCATTGATTTCTTCCAGGCGACTTTCCAGCGCCAATATACCTTCACGCCGCGCCACCTGTGACAATTCAACAAATAAACGCAGCAAATCATCTTTGGCAATATGGTTTGGCTGTTGAACTAACTTCTTGCACAATACTGGAAAGTTCTTGATTTGATCCATCGGAAATGCGTTAAACAACGCCGCTGCCGTACCAACAATAATAATTAAAAATGCTGCTGGGTTTATAAGAACCGTAATGCTGGCGCCCTTCAGCACCATACCGACACCAACGGCTAAAATACCCATTACCAAGCCAATAACTGTAGATTTTTCCAAATGAAAGCCCTCCCTATAGCGTCTAAGGCAAAGTACCACTATTATATATATCGCATTTTTTCGAAGGTAATTAAGGGCTTTCTTGAAACATAATTAAAATCCTGTCATATATATGACAGGATTTTCAAATTACAGCCTGCGTTACCGTGATTTTTTTCCATTTTAGTCGATTACTGTATTTTTTTAGGCATTAGCTGCCGGCGGCTGGTAAACCCTGCTAGCCAATTCTTTATCAAGATAAAATAACCCGGCTTCTTTTTCGCCAACCAATTTAAGTTGCTCAAGCACCTCGCTGGCTGAAGCCTCTTCCTCAACCTGTTCGGTTACAAACCATTGCAAAAATATCTGGGCAGCAACATCTTTTTCTCCAACAGCCACTTCATGAAGCTGATTAATTAAGCGTGTCACATGCTCCTCATGCGCCAAAATCTTTTCAAATACTTCGACAGGACTGCCAAAGCTGGTTGGCGGCTCTTCAATGGCTTTAAGTGCAAGCTCACCACCGCGCGCAAGAATGTAATCGACAAACTTCAGCGCATGCATAGTTTCTTCTTGATATTGCACCCTTAGCCAGTTGGCAAAGCCTTTTAAACCCTTGGACATACAGTACCCTGACATGGCCAAATACAAATTTGCCGAATACATTTCAGCCTGAATTTGGCTATTGATAGCCTTCTGCAATTTTCCACTAATCATTACTATCTACTCCTTTATCATTGTTTATTGTTGCTTTGCGTAACTGCGAAACCTTCAATTCCTAAATTCCCCAGAGACTGTTTGAATTCCTCCAGCGTTTGCACCGGACGCTGACAGGCAAAATTTTCGCAGATATAGCCGGTTGCCCGTCCTCCCACCGCAGCCTGTTCTGCCATTGTCGGCAACAATTCCCTAAGATCTTCTTGATAATCCGGATCATTATAGATAACCGTTGTTTCCGGCATAAAACTCCGGGTTGCCAGAGCCAACATAGACTGAACGGCGGCATCTACCTTAGCTCCGGCAATAACAATATGCCGGGGAGCCGTCAGGTAATAATCAAGCGCCAGCAAAAAATGCGTGTAGGCTCTGGGATAATGCGCAACAGCAGCACCAAAACAAGTAAACATAGCTTCTGCCATAGCCTGATATTCGTTATTGTCGGTTAGGCGTGCCAGCTTTAATAAAGCCAATGCAGCTACCGAATTACCCGAAGGCATGGCACCATCATAGATTTCCTTGGGACGAAGCAAAAGCTCTTCACCATCACTACCGGTAAAGTAAAATCCACCATGTTCATCATCCCAGAATAATTCTTTCAAATCCTTGCTGATATGTAGTGCCTGCCGCAAATACTTAGGGTTAAACGTTGTTTCATAAACCTCAAGCAAACCCCATATTAAGAACGCATAATCATCCACATAGCCTTTATAGGCCGCATCGCCATCCCGGTAACGCGCCAACAGCCGTTTGCCATCGGCCGCCGTAAGCTTAGCCAAAACAAATTCTACCGCCCGTTCTGCTGCCCGCGCATAATCATCACGCTGCAGCACTCTGGCAGCCTTGGCCATTGCGGCAATCATCAACCCATTCCAGGCTGTCAGAATTTTATCGTCTTTAAAGGGGTGAATCCGCTGTTCACGCACCTGGTATAACCTTTCCCTGGCTTTTGCCATCTTGGCTTCGAGTTCGGTAATATCCAGGTTGTTTTTAGCCGCATAATCATAAAGATCCTGATTAATTAAGTTCAAAATATTGGCGCCGCCTTCAAAATTGCCAACATGGGTCACATCATAGACATCGGCAACCAGTTCACCAAGTTCCGGCCCCAATAGATTAAGAATCTCCTGCCGTGACCACACATAGAACTTACCTTCCACACCTTCTGAATCGGCATCCTCTGCGGAATAAAAGGCCCCGCCTTCATTCGTCATATCACGCAGCACATAAGTAATTATTTCTTCGGCAATACGGGCAAAATCCGGATCACCGGTGCACTGATATGCTTCCACATAGGCATAACACAAGAGTGCATTATCATACAGCATTTTTTCAAAATGCGGTGCCAACCACTTATTATCTGTTGAATAACGGGCAAAGCCAAACCCAAGATGGTCGTAAATCCCGCCCCGGCTCATAGCATCCAGCGTCTTAATCACCATGGCAATGGCTTTCTTATCCCCGGTCCGCCGCCAGTAGCGCATCAAAAATAGTAAATTATGCGGCGTAGGAAACTTAGGTGCCGGCCCAAACCCGCCATAAGTAGGGTCAAAATCATTTAACAGTTGAGTAAATGCCTGCTCCAGCGTAGCTGCAGACAACTCCCCCGCTTTAGGCTTAACAACCGATTGCTGTAACGATTGCGATAGCTTTTCGCCAATCTCCTCAATCTTCTCCCGGTTCTGATCCCATTGCTCCTTCAGCATGGACAACACTTCCAGCAGCCCAGGCCGCCCCCACATCGCATGCTTAGGCAAATATGTACCCGCAAAAAACGGCTTCTTATCCGGTGTCATCACAATAGTCAGCGGCCAGCCACCCTGACCGGTCACTGCCTGGCATACCGTCATATAAATATGATCAACATCAGGCCGTTCCTCACGGTCAACCTTAATCGCCACAAAATAGTTATTCAAAAGCGCCGCAACCTCTTCATCCTCAAACGATTCCCGCTCCATAACATGGCACCAATGGCACGTACTATAGCCACAACTAAAAAATATCGGCTTGTCTTCTGCCTTTGCCTTTGCAAAAGCATCTTCGCCCCACGGATACCAATCTATCGGGTTATGGGCGTGCTGCAATAAATATGGACTTTTTTCATTAGCTAGGTGGTTAACGTGCTTAGTAGACATTAGCATCACCTCATTTATTTGCTACTGTTTAGGATTTGCTTGGTGATGGGTTTACATACGCTATATAATCAATAGTTGTTATTTGTTAGGTGTTGTTTTTATTTTAGTTGGAATGTTGTGGTAAGTCAAGAGAAAGAAAAACCAACCAGCAGTATCGAGAATGCTGATTGGTTTTTATTATATTAATGTAATTGTTTGTTTAAAAGTCTAATTTATATATAGAATTTTCATTGAGAAATAATTGTGTCAGCATTCCATCTCCATGACACTACTCCTCAAAATTTCTAAATATCCATTTCCAAAGTTTAGCACTAGATTCATTCTTTTTGGGCAATTCATTGTCTAAAAAAGGTCCTCTGCCGTCGGCCTTTAAGTTGTTCCGCCACCATCCAAATATTGAATTGAGACCGAAATTAACGATAGACATCGCTTGTAAAAATAATCATAATGTCTACTATCCTCAATATCTATTTTTGTTGTTTCGTGGTGTCGAATTCTAAAATCATTGCCAATTGCTGTAATTTCCAAAAATTCTTTTTCAAAAAGTACTTCATAGGGAATTTTTTGGTTACTCATACTAGTAATGATCTTACTTACAGATTTCTTCTTATCTAAAGTAGGAGAATAATATGTCTTTAGCCTTTCAAAAGCATCCCAAAGCTTTTCAACGGCAATTTTAAGATTACCCTCATCGTAATAGTTAGCGGCTTCTTGAAGTAATTCTTTGAGACCTTTCTCTTGAATCGGCACTAATGAACTATCTTTTATTTGGCTATTGACGTGCTTTCAACTTTACCATATTGCATCTTTAATGCAATATCATTCAGTTTCAATATTGCATTAACTTGCGCTTCAAAATCAGTATCCTGGTTATATTTCTCAAAAAACTCTATTGCATCAATTACACAGAAGGGTGAACTATGATATACAAAGTCTTGTAGATTATTAGTGTCCATATACTTCCCTTGCTTGTTATAGCACTTTGGCGGATAAAACTGTCGAATTTCATTAAAAACCTCTTCACTTGTCGTAACATCATAATTCCAGCCAGTTTCATTTGTCTCTCGATAAACATTATTGTATTTTTCGAGAAGTTGATAAATTTGATTTCTTGCGTTCTGTTTGATAGAAAATAATATTCTTTTCTCTTTAATTGCCCTTTGATTTCGTTGAGAATAAGGGATAAACATTTTGTTTTCTACTAAAGTAAATATTCTCCAATCGTAGACATCGCGGTTGGAAATTTTCCCTGCTGGATAAATTTCGTATCCATCGTTTTTCAGCAGTTTGTCAACCTCAGCGAGAAACTCTTTCCAATGTCCTTTTTCATCCCTTACTGCGGGATGAAATATTTCACAGATAAACCTTAAATACGTTTCGTCACTTCCGTTTTTCAATTGAAAACGTTCGTCCTCAAACACCCAACAAAATGGATAATCATCATTGCTCACTGAGAATGTCAAGGGGACAGGTCCTTCGACACAACCCATCTTCTAATCATTTCACTTCTCTTCCGTGTCAATGAACCTGTCCCTCTGACATTCTTAGGCAATGATTAACTATGTTTAACTGACTCTTCCCTGATATGTCAAGTTATCGTCAGTACTCATTTGATGCAAACGCACCCACTCATCGCTTCCCAATAATCCCAATGAAAATCCTGTATCCGTCAACCTCCCACCCCTTTAGTTTTCCCTCTGAGTTTTCAAAAGAAACACGGAGACAGGAATAATGTCTCAAGCTCTAATAAGAAGCACCGGGACGTACATTTTGCTTTCTGTTGTGCCAGAACCTTGTCCCCCTCCAGAAGCATAAAATCAAGTGTTGTTGCGAAGCAGATTTTGCGTCCCCTTGCTTCTTGCAACCTATTTCACTTTAAACTATTCTATCATTTGAATCTCAAAGATACAAAAAAACCGATCCTTTGAGCCCTACTCTTCTTCGGGCAGCTCCAAAAAACTTTGAAAAAATATTGCTACAAAAAAAGAAGCATGCTATATTTATAGTAGCATGCTACAATAAATATATAGGAGGTGCGATTATGCCAGTAATTACAGTGAAAATGGGAAAAGCTTCGGTTGAAAAGAAAAAGGAGTTGATTGAGAAATTAACTTCTGCAGCAACTGAGGTTACCAATATTCCTGCAAGCTCTTATACTGTCTTTATTGATGAGTTTGAGTATGACAGTATTGGTGTCGGCGGTCAGACGTTAGCTGAAAAACTCGCGACTAAGTAAGATATCTAAAACCCTCCCTCTTCAATTGAAGTGAACCCTGGTTCAGGAAGATAAATTAAAAACCCTATGCGTAGGATTAATCAAAATTACGCACACTGGCACCGTTTCTCATACGGTGTCAGTTTTGTTTTTAATTGGCAACGCTCATAATT